>Ga0209281_1000236_pt1 | contig 113362 bp, 107 predicted proteins | sample MedtruBG_FD_187514 | JGI IMG/M metagenome (GOLD analysis project Ga0209281, IMG submission 187514) | Root nodule microbial communities of legume samples collected from California, USA - Medicago truncatula BG (SPAdes) (version 2) | ecosystem: Host-associated > Plants > Roots > Nodule | place...
GCGATATCGCAGAACGCGTGAAGAAAATTGTTATTGATCATCTTGGCGTCGACGCCGAAAAGGTCAGCGAAGGCGCAAGCTTCATCGATGACCTCGGCGCGGACTCGCTCGACACCGTCGAACTGGTCATGGCATTCGAAGAGGAATTCGGTGTCGAAATCCCGGACGACGCAGCAGATTCGATCCTCACCGTTGGCGACGCCGTCAAGTTCATCGAGAAAGCCCAGGCCTGACCTTTTGGCTTGAGTCATTGGCGGGCCGCACTCGCGGCCCGTTCAGCCCTGGGGCAGTGGGCTGGCCCGCATGCACTGCGGGTTGCGATCGGCAAAGCGTCCCGCCTTTCCCTCTGGTCGTCACTACTGCATGTATCCTGATAGGAGTCCGTCCAGGGACAAGAACATGCAAGGAACCATAAGGTCACAGCGACCTTTGCGCGTCTTCACGACGCTGTAATGAGATTTGCAATGCATGCGCGGGTCGCGATCGTCGCGTGGTCCGGTCCGGCGGTTGAATTGAACAGTCAGGGTGGGTCACGGGTATGAGACGTGTCGTTATCACCGGTACCGGCATGGTATCTCCTCTGGGTTGCGGAACCGAAGTCAGCTGGGCGCGTCTTCTGACCGGCGACAACGCGGCCCGCAAGGTCACCGAGTTCGAGGTCGAGGACCTTCCCGCCAAGATTGCCTGCCGCATTCCCTTCGGCGATGGCAGCGACGGCACGTTCAATGCCGACGACTGGATGGAGCCCAAGGAACAGCGCAAGGTCGATCCTTTCATCGTCTATGCGATGGCCGCTGCCGACATGGCGCTGGCGGATGCCGGCTGGAAACCCGAAAGCGACGAAGACCAGATTTCGACCGGCGTCCTGATCGGCTCCGGCATCGGCGGGCTGGAAGGTATCGTCGATGCGGGTTACACCCTGCGCGACAAGGGCCCGCGGCGTATTTCCCCGTTCTTCATTCCCGGCCGGCTGATCAATCTCGCAGCCGGTCAGGTTTCCATCCGCCACAAGCTGCGGGGTCCCAACCATTCCGTCGTGACGGCCTGCTCGACCGGCGCGCATGCGATCGGCGACGCCAGCCGGCTGATCGCGCTCGGGGATGCGGACGTGATGGTGGCCGGTGGTACGGAATCTCCGATCTGCCGGATATCGCTCGCAGGATTCGCCGCCTGCAAGGCGCTCTCGACACAGCACAACGACAATCCCGAGAAGGCCTCGCGGCCCTATGACGCCGATCGTGACGGCTTCGTCATGGGCGAGGGTGCGGGCATCGTCGTTCTGGAAGAACTGGAGCACGCAAGGGCGCGCGGTGCCAAGATCTACGCAGAAGTGATCGGTTACGGCCTGTCCGGCGACGCCTTCCACATCACTGCTCCGTCCGAAGACGGCGAAGGCGCTTACCGCTGCATGCAGATGGCGCTGAAGCGCGCGGGCGTCACGGCTGCGGACATCGACTATATCAACGCTCACGGAACATCGACGATGGCCGACACGATCGAGCTCGGCGCGGTCGAACGGCTGGTCGGCGACAGCGCGTCGAGGATCTCCATGTCCTCGACGAAGTCGGCCATCGGACATTTGCTCGGCGCAGCCGGCGCGGTCGAAGCCATCTTCTCGGCGCTCGCAATTCGCGACAATATAGCCCCGCCGACGCTCAACCTGGACAACCCTTCCGTCGAGACGAAGATCGATCTCGTGCCGCATGTCGCGCGCAAGCGCGAGATCAATGTGGCCCTGTCGAACTCGTTCGGTTTCGGCGGCACCAACGCGTCGTTGATTCTGCGCCGTTACACCGGCCATTGATCCCTCGGGCGGGCGTGTTGCGAAACGGGTTGCCAAGGTAAGCGGAATTCGGGCACATCTTCCGATCTGCATCGACCCGCGATCCCGCTTTTTGCCGCAATGCTCACTACAAGCTGTCGCTGGAGTGGCGACGACTCGGGGACGCCGCCAAGGGGCATGTTCGCGCAAGCCACATCTGGTAATTGTAGGATATTCATCGCTGGGCAGGCCGCTCCTTCACCGGAGCCGCAGAGGCCGCCGTAACATTCACTGGTCGCCGGTCTAATCCGAAATTCGCACCGGCGGCGGTTTGATAAGGTTGCGAATTTCGGAATCGGGACAATCGTGAGCGACTCAAACGATAACAGCGCGGTGCAATTCGGCCGCAATGAAACCGGGAGCAACGGGCCGATCATTCCGAAGTCGGCCAACGAAGCGCTGCGTCCCGAAAGAGTTCCCCATCCGCCGAAGCGTTCGCGCAAGGCCCGCAGCCAGGTCGTCATCTTTCTCAACTTCGTCATGACCGTGGTCGTCTTCGTGGCGCTCGCGGCCGCCGGGGCCGTCTATTACGCGATGCACGAATATGAAAAGCCGGGGCCGCTGGAGGCGAACAAGAATTTCATCGTTCGCAGCGGCGCGGGCATCAGCGAAATCGCCAGCAACCTGGAGCGCAACGAGATCATTACCGACAGCCGCGTATTCCGGTTCGTTTCGGAAGCCTATCTGAGCAATGACACGCTCAAGGCCGGCGAGTATGAAATCAAGGCGCATGCATCGATGCAGGAGATCATGGAGCTTCTGAAGTCCGGCAAGTCGATCCTCTACTCCGTTTCGCTGCCGGAGGGTTTGACCGTGAAGCAGATGTTCCACAGGCTTGCCGACGACCCGGTTCTTGTCGGCGATCTGCCGGCGGAGCTGCCGCCCGAAGGCTCCCTCAAGCCGGACACCTACAAGTTCACCCGGGGAACCGACCGTAACGAGATCGTCAAGCAGATGACCGCTGCCCAGAAGGCGCTGGTGCAGCAGATCTGGGAGAAGCGGGATCCGGACCTTCCCGTATCGACCATAGAGGAATTCGTAACTCTTGCGTCGATCGTGGAGAAGGAGACCGGCCGCGCGGACGAGCGACCGAGGGTCGCTTCGGTGTTCATCAATCGCCTGGAAAAAGGCATGAGGCTGCAGTCGGATCCGACGATCATCTACGGTATCTTCGGCGGCGACGGCAAACCCGCCGACCGGGCAATCCTGAGGTCCGACCTCGACAAGCAGACGCCGTACAACACCTATCTCATCAAAGGCCTGCCGCCGACGCCGATCGCAAATCCGGGCCGGGCAGCGCTCGAAGCCGTCGCCAATCCGTCGCGCACGCCCGAGCTCTACTTCGTCGCCGACGGCACCGGTGGGCATGTCTTCGCGGAGACGCTCGACGAGCACAATGCCAATGTGCGGCGCTGGCGCAAGCTCGAGGCGGAGAGGGCGGCGGAGGCGGCCAAGGCCACCGAGGCTGCACAGGATGCCGTCACGCAGACCGGGACCCAGCAATAATACATGTCGCCAAAAACCGCGCAGCGGTTTGGTATAACGACGTGCACGAAAGCAAAACCTGAGGCGCGTCGCATACATTGATGCGGCGCGCCTCAGCCTCATGTGGACGGACTCGCCGCCGCGCGGATATTCCTTGCGGAGTTCGGCGCTGTCGCCATAGTGCTTCCCTCAATGACAATGTCGTGCCTCCGCTCGGAGGTGCAGAGATCGTTGTGCTTTATCGAATCACTGCCAACGGAGGAAACGATGCCGCTCCAATCGATGACCGGCTTTGCCAGGAAAGAGGGGAGCAGCGGACGCTATCGCTGGGCTTGGGAACTCCGTTCGGTCAACGGCAAAGGTCTCGACATGCGGCTTCGCCTGCCGCCGGGACTTGAACGTATCGAGCCCGACTGCCGACGCCTCGCCTCGCAGTATTTCTCGCGAGGGAACTTGCAGGTCGGCCTTTCGCTGAGCGGTACTGAAGCTTCGACGGAGGCAGTTCTCAACGAGGAAGCGCTCGCCGCCGTCCTGAAGCTTCGCGAACGATTGGGCGATGTCATCGATCCGGCGCCGCTCAAACTCGATACGTTGCTTTCCATTCGCGGCATTGTCGACTTCCGCGAGCCGGAGGAGAGCGAGAACGAGCGCGCGGAACGCGACGCGGAGATACTCGCCGGCCTGGAAGGCGCGCTCGCCGATCTGCGGACGATGCGGGAAGAAGAGGGCAAGGCGCTCGGGCAGGTGTTGCTAGCCCAGGTGGATCGCATCGAGAAACTGACCGCGGTAGTCGAAAACGATCCGTCCCGCAGCCCGCAGGCGATCGCCGACAGGCTGGCGCAGCAGGTTTCGGTCATCATGGCCAACGCGTCCGGCATCGATCGCGAAAGGCTGCATGCAGAGGTCGCGCTGCTTGCGACGAAGGCCGATCTTCGGGAGGAACTCGACCGGCTGGGCTCGCATATTGCGGCTGCCCGCGACCTCCTGACAAAGGGCGGGCCGGTCGGACGCAAGCTCGATTTCCTTGCACAGGAATTTAACCGCGAATCGAATACCATCTGTTCGAAATCGAATGCCGCCGCCGTGTCTGCCGCCGGTATCGAATTGAAGGTCGTGATCGACCAGTTCCGCGAACAGGTTCAGAATCTGGAGTAGGATATGAAACCGGCGACCGTTTCGCCCATCAAGATCGCTCGCCGCGGGCTGATGCTCGTCATTTCATCGCCCTCGGGTGCGGGGAAGTCTACGATCGCGCGCAACCTGCTCGAAGCCGATCCGGACTTGAGCATTTCAGTGAGCGTGACGACGCGTTCGCGGCGGCCGAGCGAGATCGAGGGGCGGCACTATTTTTTCAAGTCGATCCGAGAGTTCGAGGCGCTGAGGGCAACGGACTCGCTGCTGGAATGGGCCGAAGTGCACGGCAATTACTACGGCACGCCGCGTGACGCCGTCGAAAAGGCGATGGGCGAAGGGCGGGACATGCTCTTCGACATCGATTGGCAGGGCGCCCAGCAGCTGCAGGAAAAAATGGCGGGCGACGTGGTATCGATCTTCATCCTGCCGCCGTCCATGGCGGAGCTGCAGTCGCGGCTCCACCGGCGCGCCGAGGATAGTGAAGAGGTCATCGCGACCCGGCTCGCCAATTCGCGCGCCGAAATCGAGCACTGGCGCGAATACGATTACATCGTGGTCAACGACGATCTCGACCGGGCCTTCTCCTCCGTCAGGGCGATCGTCGAAGCCGAGCGCCTTCGCCGCGACCGGCGCCCCGGCCTCTTCGAATTCGTCAACGGACTGCTGACGGAAAATCCTCTCTGAGCGCGCCGCTTATCCCTTCGCCCCTCGCGGGGAGAAGGTGCCGGCAGGCGGATGGAGAGGCCTTGGACGTGCGCCGAGGTGCGGCCCCTCATCCCGCTGCCGCGACCTTCTCCGCCGGGCGTTCGCTCGACAAGGCGGACGACAATGAATTCGTGTTGCTCGAAGTCGGCGAATTCCTGAAGGCCGAATAGAGCGCGGTCCCCTCGAAACGTCCTATAAGCCGGGCTTGCTTTCCCGCAGCAGACATGGGTGTAACGCCCGCTCCTCCTACCCTCATTCCTGTGCCTGTCACAGGAATCCAGCCAGCCCAAGTCCTTGGGCTGGAAAGGCTTTTCCGCACCGCAGACGCGGCGCTGCTGGATCTCTGTGACAAGCACAGAGATGAGGGCGAGGGTGGGTTAAGCGTCCGGCTCTACAGACAATTGGCCAATCGGCAAAATTCTTCGACGGTCAAGGTTTCCGCGCGGCGTTGCGGATCGATGCCCGCCTTTGCAAGCAGCGCCTCGCCACCGAGGGGCTTCAGGCTCTGGCGGAGCATCTTGCGCCGTTGGCCGAAGGCTGCCTGGGTGACCTTCTCGAGGACCGCGGGCGAGCAGGGAATTGGAGCCTCGACAGGCTCGAGATGGACGACCGTCGATGTCACCTTGGGCGGCGGTGTGAAGGCCTGTGGCGGCACGTCGAATGCCAGACGCGCCTTTGTCCGCCAGCCGCAGAGGACGCCGAGCCTGCCATAGTGATCGTCATCGGCGCCGGCGACGATCCTGAGGCCGACCTCGCGCTGGAACATCAGCGTCATCGATTGCCAGAAGGGTGGCCAGAGCCCCGGCAGCAGCCAGTTGACGAGAAGCTGTGTGCCGACATTGTAGGGAAGATTGGCGATGATGCGCACCGGTCCGTCGGCAAGCGCTTCGAAGTCCACCTTCAGTGCGTCGTCCTCGATGATGTCGAGCCGCCCCGGATAATGGGCGCCGATCTCGGCGAGTGCCGGCAGGCAGCGCGAATCGCGCTCGATCGCGACGACCTTCTTTGCCCCAAGAGCGAGGATCGCCCGTGTAAGGCCGCCGGGACCCGGACCGACTTCGATCACTGTCACGTCCTCCAGCGGACCGGCGGTGCGCGCGATCTTCTGGGTAAGGTTGAGATCGAGGAGGAAATTCTGGCCGAGCGCCTTCTTCGCGTCGAGACCGTGCCGCTGGATGACGTCGCGTAGCGGCGGCAGACCGTCGAGAGCCGCCATCAGCGCTTCGTCCCGCCGGCATTGCGGGCAAGTTCTGCTGCAAGCCGCAAGGCCGCAAGAAGGCTTTCCTCGCGCGCGATCCCTTTCCCGGCCAGGCTGAAGGCGGTCCCGTGATCCGGCGAGGTTCTGATGAAGGGCAGGCCCAGCGTGACATTGACGCTGTCATCGAAACCGAGCGCCTTGGCCGGTATCAATGCCTGATCGTGATACATGCAGATGGCGACGTCGTAGGTCTCTCTCGCGCGATCGTGGAACATGGTGTCCGCCGGCAAGGGTCCGACGACGTCCAGCCCCTCGGCGCGCAGGCGATCGATGACCGGCCGGATGACGGCATCGTCCTCGCGGCCGAGCGCGCCGCCTTCGCCCGCATGCGGATTGAGACCGGCAATCGCCAGGCGCGGCGCCGGCAGGCCGAAGCGGCTCCTGAGGTCGGCCGCGGTGATCGTGCAGGTCTCGTAGATCAGATCCGGCGTCAGCGCGGCTGGAACGTCCTTGAGCGGGATATGGATCGTGACCGGGACCGCGCGCAGCTTCGGTCCTGCCAGCATCATCACCGGCAGGGCGGCAACCCCCGTTGCGCGCGCAGCGAGGTCCGCGAGATATTCGGTGTGGCCCGGAAAGCGGAACCCCGCCTCGTAGAGCACTGCCTTGGAAATCGGATTGGTGGCGAGGGCGGACGCTTCTCCCGCCAGCACGAGCCGGACGGCGGTGTCGATCGCATCGGTCACGGCGGAAGCATTTGCCGCATCGGGATTACCGGGAATCACGGGGGCAGGGGAGCGGACCGGCCAAACGGGCAGCGCCTGCCGGAAAGCGGCGACGGCCCCGGGACAATCGGTCTCGCATATCGGCACGGTCTGGCCCAGGAGCTTGGCGCGGGCGGCAAGCAACGCCGGATCGCCTACATAGAGAAACGGCGGCGTCGGCCGATCGGCCCGCTTCGCCCATACGGAAAGGGTGATATCCGGACCGATCCCGGCCGGATCGCCCATGGTCAGGGCGACCGGCCCGATGCTCGTCTCGCTCATGCTGGCTCGTTATTTGTTGACGATCTGCGCCTTCGAGCGCAGTTCTTCAAGATATTTGGCGCTGTTCGGGTCTTCCCCCTCGGACTTCTTCTTGCCGAGGTCCTCGGCACGGAAGACGATCTCGGCGGCGGCGTCGTCGTTGACCTGACGCTTCTTGCAGATTGCCAGATATTCGACGCCTTTCTCGGTAACCCGCGTACCCGTGGTCATGCCGTCGCCGGCTTTTTCGACGAGCGGCTTCCAGTCTTCGGGCAGTTGCTGTGCAAGAATTCGGCCGAGGCTGCGGATCGAGACGTCGCGGTAGTTCGCCGCGAAGGCCTTTGAGGTATCGCAGCCTGGAAACTGCGAGCGCGAGGCATTGGCTTCGGCCTGCCGCTTCGCCGTGATGGCGCCGCGCTTCGATTCGGGAATGACGAAGATGACCTGCTGCAGGAAATATTCCGTCGTGACCGGCTTGTTGCCGCCGCCCTGCATCATGCGCTTGACGAGGTCGCCGCCGGAAAGGCGGCTGGCGCTGCCGTAGCGGAAGTTGACGACGCGCGGCCAGCTCATCTGGACTGCGATATACTGCTTGAAATGGTCGACCCCGACGCCGGCCTGGTCAAGAATCTTGCCGAGCTGCTCCGGCGAAAGCTTGTTACCGGCGGCGAAACGCGCAAAGGCGGCATCGACCTCGTCGGTGCTGACGGACTGCTGAACGCGCGCGATCTCGGCGCGCTTCAGTACCTCGTCGACGAGCTGCTGCTTGGCTTCGGCTGCGCCGCCGCTTTGCCGCTGAAGCTTCAGGAAGGCGACCCGCTTGGCGACGTCGCCGGAGGTGATCACGGTGCTGTTGACGACCACCTCGACCGTGCTCGCCGCCATTGCCGTGGTAACCGTACCCGCTGCGACACTCAGCGCACCCGCCAGTGCAACCGCCGAAAGCAACCTCACGATCGCGTTTTTCCCGCCCATCATCATTCCCCTGCTCGTTCTGCCTCCCGTTGCCGGCGGCTTCAGTTGCCACACTGCCGACTTCGCTACGGCGAGCTCTGCGCGTCACGCAAGACGCGCGGCGCCGTAGGTGTCAATGTGAGGCAAATGCATAATACATGCGGCCAAACAATGACAAGACCGCATGATCGATGCGGTAAGGGCGGGTCAGGGCCACTTTAGAAGTAGTCCAGCTCGTCAAATCTCGTGTCGCCGACATAGACGTCACCGAGCGTGCGGAAGCTGATGCGGGCGCCGATCGACCAGTCGTTCGCAAGCGAACTGTCGGTATCCCGCTCCTGCTTGTAGACGATCGAGAACAGCGTGTCCTGGTCGTCATAGGTGATGCCGAGGCCGTTGCGGGAGACGACGCCCGCGTCGATGTCGTAGGTCACCGCGCCGAATACCGACCAATATTCGTGGAACCGGTAGGCGGCAGCGGTCTGGATTTCGTCCTGATCGAACGGCGAGCCATAGGTCGGCTGCGCTTCGATCCGCGTATAGGTGAGAGCGGCCTGCCAGTTCAGCCCGAGATAGCCGACCGTGGCATCGGCCCGGCGCAGCGAGAAGTCGCTTTCGTCCAGCCGTCCGGAGAGGCTCGCCATCAGACCGGACGGGGCGTCGATACCCAGCATGGCGACATAGTCGGAACTGTCGGTTTCGAGGCCCGAATCCGCCCCGGCCTTGACGAGATCGTCCGTCGCGAAGGAGTTCAGGCCGCCAAGCTGAAACGACTGGCCGGCAATGGCGCGCAGGCCGTAGCCGCTGACGAAGCTTCCGGTATACCGCAGACCGATATTCGCGCGTGTACCGCCCTCGATGCGATCGTAACCGGAGAATTTGTCGCGATCGAAGAGGTTGGTCGCGTCGAAGACGAAACTCTGCGCGTCTTCGTTCGGCAGTCCGCCCGCATATTGCTCGTCCGGGCGCGCATATAGCTGGCCGATCGGTTCGAGAACATGGGTGCTCGTCTCTCCAGCGAAGAGGATCGGATAGCGCGCCTCGAGTCCGGCGGTCAACATTCTGCGCGTCTCGGCATCGCTGCTGGTGAAGTTGCCGGTATAACCGACCGGGTCATCCACATTCATGCCGAGGGCATCGCCCCGTGCCGCGAGCAGCGGTGTCAGCACAAGCCCGCCGGGCGCAATGAATGTCCGCTTCCATTCGAGCTCGCCGGTGAGCCTGTGCGAGGTACCCTCGAGCCCACGGAAGCGCTCGACGCCCAGCACATTCACCCTGTCGAGGCGGTTGCGCTTGATGTTGGTCAGGTTGAAATCGGCGTTGAGTTCGCCGCCCAGGATCGGCTCCGGTGCAGTGTAGGAATAGTCGAGGACTTGCGCGACTGGCTGCTTGTTTTCGTCGATGCTGTCCGGGTCGGCATCCTGAATGTCGAAATAGAAGGCCCGCAGGTCGAAATAATTGCGTTTGCCGAGGCCGGTCAGATAGGCCTGGTTCACATAGGTCGTGCCGTCGAAGGTCGACAGATCGTAGGTCTTGGCGAAGTTGTTGTCCGACTGGACGAGGACGTTCCAGCCGAAACTCCAGCGGGGATTGATCTCGAATTTGCCCCGCGAGGCGATCATGCCGCGATTGGTTTCCAGCGCGTCGACGGTGCCCGGCGTGAACTGCTCCCTGTCCAACTGGCTGATGCCGGCGACGTTCAGCGTATGCAGGCCGTTGTGGAATTGCTGCCGGAACTCACCCTCGAGGAGGAAGCCCTGGCGGGTCAGTCCGGTGCCGGTGATCGTCGCGTCCATATGGGGCGAGATCGCCCAGTAATAGGGTACTCCCACGCCGGCGCCGAGCTTTTGCGTGTAGCGGAACTGCGGGAAAAGGAAACCGCTCTTGCGCTTGACCGTATGGTCCGGGATTTCCATCACCGGAATGTAGGCGATCGGCTTGCCGAAGAGTTCGAAATAGGCGTGCTCGAGCCGAATGGTACGGGTGCGTCCGTTCTGAATGATGCGCTGGGCCTTGATGTGCCACAGAGAGCGATGTTCCGGCTTGGTGTTGCACGGAGTGCATGCGGTGTAGACGGCCTTGTTGAGGATGAATTCCTCGCCATTGCGCCTTTCGCCGGTCTCCGCCGCCAGGCGCGTCAGATCGGTCGTTTCGATCCTGAGGGCCTGGACGAAGCCGTTGCCGAAGTCGTCGGTGACGTCCATCCTGTCGGCATAGACGATGTTGCCGCCCGGCTCGATGAGCTGGATGTCGCCGGTCGCGAGGATACGACCGGATTTCTGGTCGTAATCTACCTGCCGGGCGACCATCTTGTAGCCGCCGTATTCGATCTGGACATTGCCGCGCACGGTCACCTTTTCCGTGTCGCGATTGTAGACAAGCTCATTGGCGGTCAGCAGCAGCTTGGCGTCGGCAGGGATATTCGGCTGCAGATCGTCGATTCGCGCCGCTGCATCCTGCGCCTTGGCTGGCGCATTCATTCCGATGGCAAGCATATGCAGCGCCACGCCTGCAAGCAGGGCAGCGTTGGTAAGCTTCATGCGTTTGCGGTTGCCTGCCGCCACTAGCCATCCTCCTGATGCAGTAGAATCGTCGAGCCCAGCGCCATTGCTACAACGACCGGCAGCCAGGCTGCAACGAACGGAGGCACAATGCCGCTGCTCCCGAATGCTTTGACAAGCACGGTGACGACATAAAGCACGAAGCCCGACAGGATTCCACCGAGAATCACCGACCGAGATTGATTGAACCGGCTAAATTTTAACGAGACGCAGGCGGCGATCAGCGTCATCGCGACGAGGAGCAGCGGCAGCGACATGAGAGAGTGAAATTGCGTTTCCAGGCCGTTGGTGGAAAAGCCGAAGGACCGCGCCACTTCGATTTTCCGCGGAAGGTCGAAAAACTGAATGGAATCAGCCTTTGCCAGACGTTCCTGGACGAAATCCGGCTTCAGATTGGTGCGAAGCTGTGCCGTTTCCATACGACGCGGCAGGCGCCCGACTTCCGTCTCGACGACGCCGTTAAGAAGCCAGTAACCATCTTCGAGTTTCGCCGACTTCGCATCCTGCCGGAGCGTGATTGCGCCCTGTGGATCGAAGTGGATAACGGTCACGTTGATCAGCTCGGTGCCGCCGTTCTGGACGGAGCGTGCGCCGATGATCGTGTCGGTGCCGTCGTAGATCTGCCGGAGCCAGGGAATCGAGTTCGCGGCAGCCGAACGGGTGGAGCCCCACTCCGCTTCGAGCGCTTCCGCCTTCTTGGTTCCCCAGGCGGCAAGCGGGTTGATCACGACCACGGCAAGCACGCCGAAGAGCAGGGCGCCGACGACGAACGGACGCAGGAATTGCCAGACGGAAATGCCCGCCGCCCGGGTTACGACGAGTTCATAGCGCCGGTTAAGGGAGATCAATGCAGCCATCGCCGCGAAGAGCGCAACGAAGGGAACCGTTTGCTGCAGGATCGTCGGAATGCGGAACGTGGTCATCAGTAGCGCGCCCGACACCGTGTAATGTGGCAGGTTCGACATGCGGCTGGTCAGTTCGCTGAAGTCGATGATGAAGATCAGCGCGAAAATTCCGACGAGGAACCAAAACGTAGTGCGTGCATAGCGCTTGAAGAAATAGCGTCCGAGCGTGTTGAAAATCATGAGGGCTGCTCCCCGTCGGCACCCGCCGGCCGCACCAGCCGAAGCCTGACCATGAGGTCCGTGAGCTTTTCCTGCCAGGTCATGGGGATGTCGAGGCGCCGGTTGCTGGCAAGCTGCTGTATGGCAAGCGCTCCCGTCACCAGCGGGACCAGATACATGAGCGGCACGAACCATACCGAATCTTCGGCGCTGTTGGCCGCGTAGAACGTCATCCACCGGATGACCAGAGCCGCTCCAAGGGCGCTGACCATCGGGTGCACCCGTGCTTCGCGGTGCGACCGGGCATCGCTGCTGACCACAAGTGCAATGAGGCCGAAGAGCAACGGAAAGGTCCATTCGGTGAAGCGCCGGTGCAGCTCCGCCGTAAAGGCGAGCGGAGCTCGCTTGTAGGCTTCGTCGTCGGGATCGGGATCAAGCAGATAGAAGAGATCGCGATCCTTGGCGCGGATATTGGCCTCCCCCGCCATCCTGGTCAGGTCCGTCAGATCGAAGGCATAGGAGTCGAACTTGATGATGGAAACGTCGCCGTCCGGCAGTTTGCGGTGGACCTCCCCATCCTTCATCACCAGCGCGGAGCGTTCCTCGTCGACGGCCCCCTCGCGCGCATAATAGACGAGCTCGAAATTCGGATCACGCGCATCGGCGACGAAGATGCCTTGCAGTACGCCGCCGCTTCGGCGGGCGCCGACCTGCACGTAAAGCCCGTCGGTAATCTTGCGGAATGCGTTCTCCTGGACGACGGAGGCGAGCAGGTCCGCATGGGCCGTCGCGATCATCTTGCGTACGGCAACGCGCGAATAAGGCTCGACAAAATTGTCGATGGCGAAGGAGAGGACGCTCAGTCCTGCCGCGAGGAACATCACCGGCCGGATGATGGACATGCGCGAACTGCCGGCGGCACTGAGCACCGTAAGCTCCGAATCGGTGTTCATCGCGCTCAGCGTCTGCGTCACGCCGATCACGAGGGCAAAGGGCAGAATGATCGGCACGACCGACGGCAGAATCAGCGTCGCGAGCTTCAGGAAGGCGATGATCGACTGACCGCTGTCGGTAACGAGGTTCACATTGGTGAGCGCCTGCGTGGTCCACACGATGCCCATCAACGGCAGGAGCGTCGCCAGGAACATGATCGTGGCGCGCCGGAATATGTAGCGTTCGATGAGCTTCATAGCCGTATCCGGTCCAAGGTCCTGCTCAAATTCGTATGCCGTTCGGTTGCGGACGAGTGTGCAATTTCTTGCCGGCCGATGTAACCGTCTTCGTCCCCGTGCCGCGAATCGGAATCTGCGACAACAGGGAAAATATAAGCCGAAGAACTTCGGTTAACCGCATGTAAACATGTGCGAGCATCTTGCCAAGCGCCTGAAAAGCGAGAAGGGTGCGCCCCACAGCTTCGATCACCGCCGACGTCGCGAATGTCGGTCACTGTAGCCGTCCGGTAACAGGCCGGGCGCCACCGTCAGAAAGTGCCTGGAGTCCTGCATGCCAATGAAGTTCGAATTTTCTTTCAGCAAATCCCACCGCCCGGCCGGCGGCGCCGCGGTTCTCCTGCAGGTTGCAGGAGCCAAGGAAGCAGCCGGGGCGGCTGTCGTCGATCCGGAGGGCGTCCTGGCGAAGGCGGCGAAGATCGGGAAGTTCACGGGCAAGGCGCTCTCGACCCTCGACGTCATTGCGCCGCACGGCTCGCCGGCCGATCGGATTGTCTTGCTCGGCCTCGGGGACGCGGGCGGCGTCGGCGATCACGACTGGCTGAAGGCCGGTGGCGCCGCGGCTGCGAAATTGCGGTCTGCCGAAAAGATCACGGTTTTCCTGGATGCGCCGGGGCTCGAAGTCACCGGCAAGGCAGCCGCGGATTTCGCCCTTGGCATGGAAATGAACGCCTACGGCTTCGAGAGCTACAAGACCCGGAAATCGGATGACGAACCGAAGGCGGCGCAGAAGCCGGTGAAGGTCACCATCGTCACCGGCACGGTGATCGCAGCGAAAAAGGCCTTTATGACTGCCCAGGCGGTCGGTGAAGGCGTGTTTCTGGCGCGCGATCTCGTCAACGAGCCCGCCAACGTACTGGGCCCCGTGGAGTTCGCGGCGCGCGCGAAGGAACTGGAAAGACTCGGCGTCGACGTCGAGATCCTGACCGAGCGGGAGATGAAGAAGCTCGGCATGGGCGCACTCCTCGGCGTAGCGCAAGGCTCGTCCCGTCCGCCGCGGCTGGTCGTCATGCAATGGAAGGGCGGAAAGGCCAAGGAAAAGCCGGTCGCCTTCATCGGCAAGGGGGTCGTCTTCGACACCGGCGGCATTTCGATCAAGCCCGCTTCCGGCATGGAGGAAATGAAGGGCGATATGGGCGGGGCGGCGGCAGTGACCGGCCTGATGCATGTCCTTGCCGCGCGGAAGGCGGCCGTCAATGCCATTGGGATCATCGGGCTCGTGGAGAACATGCCGGACGGAAGTGCCCAGCGGCCTGGCGACATCGTGACGTCTATGTCCGGGCAGACGATCGAGGTGATCAACACCGACGCCGAAGGCAGGCTCGTCCTCGGCGATGCCCTCTGGTACTGCAATGACCGATTTAAGCCGCAGCTGATGATCGATCTCGCAACGCTGACCGGCGCGATCATGGTGGCGCTCAGCAATCATTACGCCGGGCTGTTCTCGAACGACGACCGGCTGGCCGAGCAGTTGCTCGCCGCCGGTTTGGCGACGCAAGAGCGACTGTGGCGGATGCCGCTCGGCAAGGAATACGACAAGATGATCGACAGCAAGTTCGCCGACATGAAGAACACCGGCGGCCGGCACGGCGGCTCGGTCACCGCGGCTCAGTTCCTGAAGCGCTTCGTCAAGGACACGCCCTGGGCGCATCTCGACATCGCCGGCACCGCCATGGGTTCGCCGACCGACGAGATCAACCAGTCCTGGGGGTCCGGCTTCGGCGTTCGTCTCCTCGACCAGCTGGTGCGCGCGAACTACGAATCGTGACCGTTCGCCCGAGATCGGAATGACCGAGATCCTTTTTTACCACCTGACGGAATCGAAGCTCGAAGACGCCCTGCCGCCGCTGCTCGACAAGAGCATAGAGCGCGGCTGGCGGGTGGTCGTGCAGACGATAGACGCCGAAAGGCGCGATGCGCTGGATACGCATCTATGGGTCTATCGGGACGACAGCTTCCTGCCGCACGGTACGGACGCCGGCGAGTTCGCGGCGGTGCAACCGATTCTCGTCGTTGCCGATGACGGCAACCGGAATGCCGCGACTGTGCGCTTTGTCGTCGACGGCGCCGAGCCGCCGCCGGTTTCCGAATATGAGCGGGTTGTTTTCATGTTCGACGGCTACGACCAGCAACAGCTCGAGGCGGCGCGCGATCAGTGGAAGCGGCTCAAGGGCGAGGGGCACAATCTCACCTATTGGCAGCAGAACCGTGACGGAAGGTGGGAAAAGAAGGCGTGATCGGTCGAGTATCGATGGCCTGTGACAGACCCCTCCCCAACCCCTCCCCACAAGGGGCAGGGGAATCGCATATAGCGAATAAGTGGTTGTTTTGTTGCGGCAAATCGATTCATGAAGTCCTCCGCTGCCTTGGAGGTCTCGATGAGTAGATTTGCCGCTTGCTTTGAAGATTTGCCAGATCCGCGCGGTCGCAATGCGCGCCATCCGTTGACGTCGATCCTGTTCATTGCCGTTGCGGCGATTGTCTGCGGTGCGGAAAGCTGTACCGATATGGCCGATTTCGGGTGTCGCCAAGAAAAAATGGCTGAAGACAATCGTGCCGCTGCCCTATGGCATTCCCAGCCATGACACCTTCTCCACAGTCTTCCGCCATCTCGATCCGGATGCCTTTGACGCGGCCTTTCGCCGTCTCACGGCGAGCTTTGCGCAGGGTCTCGAAGGGGTGGTAGCGATCGATGGCAAGGCGGTGCGCGGTGCCTACCGGCGCGCCGCCAAGGCCACGCCACTCCACTTCGTCAATGTCTGGGCTGCCGGTCCCGGTCTGGTCATCGGCCAAAAGCTCGCGCCGGGCCGCAATGAGGTGCAAGGGGCTCTCGATGCGCTCGCGCTGCTGGCACTGGAGGGCTCTATCGTCACCGCCGATGCCCTGCATTGCCGGCCCGACACCGCCCGCGCCATCCTCGCTGCCGGCGGCGATTATGCTCTGGCACTGAAGGCCAACCAGCCCGGCCTCTTGGCCCAGGCGCTCGCCCGCATCGAGGACGCCGGCCACGTCGAGAGCATCCAGATTGCAGCCGAGACTGCCCATGACCGCATCGAGACACGCCGCGCCAGCGTTGTGGCTGCCGGCGATATCAACTTTCCGGGCCTGCAGGCCATCGGCTGCGTCGAGACCACAAGCCGTCATACCAACGGCCATTTGACCAGCCATGTCCGCTACTTCCTGCTCTCAACCACCATGTCGCCGAGCGCGCTGATCGAGGTTGTAAGAACCCATTGGCAAATCGAAAACAACCTGCATTGGGTTCTGGATGTCCACTTCCGCGAGGACGCCGCCAGAAACCGCAAGGACAACGGCCCGCAGAACATTGCGTTCTTGCGCAAGATCGCTCTCAACCACTTGCGATCGCACCCCGACAAGGCCTCCATCCGCCGGAAAATTAAAAAGGCGGGCTGGGATGACGAATTCCTCACTTCTCTTATCGCTCATATGCGATAGCCCTGCCCCTTGTGGGGAGGGGTTGGGGAGGGGTCAAAGCCCCTTTCCATCAGTCGTGAAACGCCTCGACGAATTTGCGTCGGCCGAGCATGAAGGCGTCGGCCACGTGCCGGAGCGGCGCCAGGTCGACGTCCGATCTGCCGGCCTTGATGATCTCGGCGAAACGCCGATAGAGCATGGGGTATTCCTGCTCGGGCTCCTCGTGGACGATCTTGCCGTCTATCGCGAGTTTGGCGCCGCCTTCGGAGAGGACCATTCCGCCCGCGTCGGTTTCAGCGACGATGTCCCAGCTCTGCTTGCCCGTCTGACGCCAATCGAACTCGGCAGCGACATCGAGCTTTTCGGCATCGCTGAAGGCGATCGTGGCGGCGATCGGCGCGTCCCGGTTCTCGGGAAATTCCAGCGTCGCGGAGGTGATGAAGACCGGCCGGGGCAGGATGTGGGTCATGATCGAGAGTGCATTGATGCCCGGGTCGAAGACACCGAGCCCCCCGGCTGCCCAGATCCACTCCTGGTTCGGATGCCAGTGGCGGACATCTTCCTTCCAGATGATCCGGACGTTGCGAATCGCGGCCGACGCCAGAAACGTCTTTGCGGCTTCGACTGCCGGCGCATAGCGCGAGTGCCAGCTCGCGAAAAGCGAAACGCCTTTCTCCTCCGCCAGCGCCTCCAGGTCCGCGACCTCGCTCAAGGTCGCGCCCGGCGGCTTTTCGAGGAAGACATGCTTGCCCGCGGCAAGTGCGGTACGCGCCGCCTCGTAGCGGTATTGCGGCGGCATGCAGAGCGAAACCGCCTCGACCGCCGGCACGGCGTCGATCATGGCCTCTATCGACTTGAAATTGTCGATGCCGTCCACCGTTCCGTGGCGGCTTGCGGCTGCGATCAGGCGGTAGTCCGCGTTCTTCGCAAGCGCCGGCAGATGTTGGTCGCGCACGATCTTGCCGACGCCAACGATGGCAATGTTGATTGGGGACATGGTGTCTTCCGCCCTGATTAGTATGATTTATTCCGGACCCTTTTAGCAGATTGGGAAATACCGACAAGCCGGCTTCCCGTTGCAAAAATTAGCCTAGCCGCTTGGGTGGACAAGATGGAACGCAAATCTATCTTGTCCGTCTTCTTGCCTCTCGAGGGGGGTTCTTCGGAGCGAAGTCAGGATTTCAGAATGCCACATATTCGTCTTGCGACACGGGCCGAGCTCGACACGATCATCGACTGGGCCGCCAGGGAGGGATGGAATCCCGGTATTGACGATGGCAACGCTTTCTGGGCCGCCGATCCCGAAGGCTACTGGGTCGCGGTCGAGGAAGAGCGACTTGCCGCTGCCATTTCGCTCGTGCGCTATGGCAGCGGTTACGCATTTCTCGGCTTTTTCATCGCCGATGAGGAGTACCGGGGCAGGGGCATCGGCCTCGATCTCTGGAAGTGGGCAGTTGCAAGGGCCGAGGGGCGGACCATCGGCCTCGACGGGGTCGTGGGCCAGCAGGAAAACTATCGGAAGTCGGGTTTCGGCTGGTCGCATGCGAACATCCGCTACGGCGGCGTGGTGAACGTGACCGAGCCGCCCGGCACCGAGCTTGTCGACGTGGCGCCGGTGCATGCGGCGTCACTGATCGATTATGACATGAGGTTCAATCCAACGCGGCGCGAGGCATTTCTGCGCGAATGGACCAAGCAGTTGCAGACGCGCAGAAGCGTGGTCCTGCTGCGTGACGGGGCAATCGCCGGTTACGGAACGATCCGCAAGTGCCGCGAAGGCTACAAGATCGGTCCGCTGCTCGCCGACAGCGAGACCGGTGCCGATCTCCTGTTTCGCAAGCTCGCAACCGGCACCGGCGGGGAACGGATCTATTTGGACGTCCCCGAGCCGAATGCGTCGGCACGGGCACTTTGCACGCGCTACAACATGAAGCCGGTTTTCGAGACCGCCCGCATGTATCGCGGACCGGCGCCCGATCTGCCGCTTGCGCGCATTTACGGGATTACGACCTTCGAACTCGGCTGAAAACAGGTTCGCCGATCGGCTACCCCGCCATCGCTTCCTCGTATTCCGCCGACAGTTCCAGCCATTGCTCTTCCGCAGCCGCAAGCTTTTCGACGGCATCGGCGCGCTCCTTGGCGCGTTGAGCCGCTTTTGCCGGGGCCTTCTCGTAAAGGGCCGGGTCTGCAAGCTCGGCATCAAGTGCCTGAATCACTTTCTCCAGTTTGCCCGTCAAGGACTCGATCTCATTGATCTTTTTCCTGAGCGGTGCCAGTGAGGCTCGCCTGTCCGCATTGGCCTTTCGCTGGTCTGCCTTGGAAAGCGCCTCATCAGATCCGTTCACCCTGGGCTTGTCGTCCTTCGGCTTCGGCCCGCCGACGATCAGCCCGCGATAGTCCTCGAGGTCACCGTCGTAGTTCGCGACGGTTCCGTCGCGCACCAGCCACAGCCGGTCGGCCGTCGCTTCGATCAGGTGGCGATCGTGGGAGATGAGGATGACCGCGCCGGAGAAATCGTTGAGGGCGGCGATCAGTGCGTTGCGGCTGTCGATGTCCAGATGGTTGGTGGGCTCGTCCAGGATAAGCAGACTTGGAGCCTCGAAGGCGGCAAGGCCCATGAGAAGCCGCGCCTTTTCGCCACCGGAGAGATCCTTGGCTGCGGTGTCCATCTTCTCGGTCGCAAGCCCCATCTGCGCCACGCGGGAGCGCACCTTCGCTTCCGGCGCTTCCGGCATGCGGCGGCGGACGTGCTCCACGGCGCTCTGCGTCGGCACGAGATCGTCGAGCTGGTGCTGGGCGAAGAAGCCCACCTTCAGTCCCGGGGCGATCCGCACCTCGCCGCTTTCCGCGCGGAGGCGTCCGGCGATGAACTTCGCAAAGGTGGATTTGCCGTTACCGTTGGACCCGAGCAGCGCGATCCGGTCGTCCGCATCGATGCGCAGATTGAGCCTCTTCAGGATAGGCTTGCCCGGTTCGTAGCCGACCGCGCCTCCCTGGATGGCGACGATCGGTGAGGCCACCTGCTTCTCCGGATCCGGGAAGGTGAAGCCCTGGACGTGGTCTTCGATGACGGCTGCCACGGTGCCCATCCGCTCCAATGCCTTGATGCGGCTCTGGGCCTGACGGGCCTTGGAAGCCTTGGCCTTGAAACGATCGATGAAGCTCTGCAGATGCTTGCGGGCCGCCTCGTTCTTGGCCTTCGCCTTCATCTGCAGTTCGTCCGCTTCCGCCTTCTGCCGCTCGAACTGATCGTAGGAGCCGCGGTAGAAGGTGAGCTTCTTCTGGTCGAGGTGAACGATCGCGTTCACCGCGGTGTTCAGGAGGTCGCGATCGTGGCTGATGATGATCACGGTGTGCGGATAACGGCGGATATAGTCCTCGAGCCACAGCGTTCCTTCGAGGTCGAGATAGTTGGTAGGCTCGTCCAGGAGCAGCAGATCGGGCTCGGAAAAAAGGACCGCGGCAAGCGCCACGCGCATGCGCCAGCCACCGGAAAAGGAGGAGGCGGGACGTTTCTGCGCCTCGTGGTCGAAGCCGAGACCGGCGAGAATGCTTGCCGCGCGCGCTTCCGCCGAATGGGCGCCGATGTCGGCGAGCCGCGTCTGGATCTCGGCGATCCTGTGCGGATCGACCGCCGTTTCCGACTCCGCGATGAGCGCCGTGCGTTCCCTGTCGGCCTTGAGCACGATTTCGATCAGAGGTTCTTCCGTCCCCGGCGCTTCCTGTGCGACCTGTCCGATCCGCGCGTTCTTCGGCAAGGAAACACTGCCGGCTTCCGCCGCAAGCTCGCCGGTGATGACCCGGAACAGAGTCGACTTGCCGGCGCCGTTGCGTCCGACGAGCCCGGCCTTCGTGCCCGCCGGAAGCGTCACGGAAGCGTTATCGATGAGCAGACGGCCCGCAATGCGGGCGGAGAGGCCGGATATCTGGATCATCCGGGCCTTTTGCCCGGACTTTTTCGGGAAGGCAAGAGGCTCGCGCCACTGCTGCCGCGATCGCTCGAATAAGGATGCCGAGGGCATTTTCAAGTGAGGATTGTTATGGATTCATGGACAACGTGTTCCGATAATCAATACTTCCCATCCTCATGATGAGGCCCCACATCTTCGAACGGAGAGCACGAGAATGCTCTTCTGACCCTTTGATCGGACCGGGCGCCATCGGCGAGGCCACCGCGTCCGGAATGGTGCCGATCAAAACGGTCGCGACGAAACCTTCGTTCAAGCGAACGACCGATCAGGAGTGATGATCATGAGGAACGCAACCCATACTGCTCTCGCCGCCACCCTCGTTGCCACAGCCGTTCTCGGCGGTGCATCCGCAGCCTTTGCCGGCGGCAGCTATTATCAGGGTGTCAGCGACAAGCCGCTCTACACCGAACGCGCAGCGCGAGCCGGTGACCAGACGGCCGTTCGCCGTGCTGACGGCTCCCTCGACCGTACGTCCACCGGTTCCGTCGGCTATGCTCCGCAGCCGAAGGTCGTTTCCGGCGGTGAAGGCGAATACTACCAGGGCCTCAGCCGCTAAGCCGCAGCTGACGAGTCACGGAGCAGGCGCGGCCTCCCACGCGCCTCTTTGCTCCGCCCGAACGAAAGGCCCGGTTTCCCCGAACCGGGCCTTTCGTGCCCCGGATGGCCTTTTGAAACGGCGTACTCCCGTGCGAAAATCGGTTTCGCACAAAGTCCTGTATTCGCTTCGGCTTTATACTTGACGATCAAAGTCAGCAATAATATGCCGCCTTGCTAAAATGGAGGTGGTTTTGGGCGGCTCAGGCGAACTTTCGGTGTCTCCGTTCGGTGTTGCAAGTCTGGCTGCGCGGGGCGACCGGCCGGCGCTGCTTTTGCGCGGCGGGCGGATCGTGAGTTACCGCGAACTTGCCGAGCGCATCGACCGGCTCGCTTCTCGGTGGCGCGGCGATCGCGGACTGGTCACAATCGAGGCCGACCTTTCCGAACACGCTGTCGTCGCTTATCTCGCGGCACTCGAGGCGGGCCACGCGGTCGCCCTGTGCGGCACCGCTTCCATGCTCCGGGACCGCGAGGTCTTCAGACCGGAATATTGCTACCGCCGCTTTGACGGCCGTTGGCGCATGGAGCGGCTGGAGGGAGACGCGATCGCGCCGCATCCCGAACTTGCCGTCCTGCTCTCGACGTCCGGCAGCACCGGGCATGGAAAATGGGTGCGGCTGTCGCACATGAATATCCAGTCCAATGCACGATCGATCGCGGAATATCTCGGCTTGACGGCAGCGGACCGAGGCTGCCTCATCCTGCCGCTCCACTATTCCTACGGGCTTTCCGTCCTTAACGCCCACCTCGCCGTGGGCGCGAGCGTCTATATGCCGGGCTGTTCCATCCTCGACGAGGGCTTCCTCGATGAACTTGCGCAAAGCGCCAGCTCCAATTTCGCTGGCGTCCCTTATTCCTACGACCTTCTGGAAAAGGCTGGGTTCCGGGCGCGGGATTTTCCGGCGCTGCGCTTCATGACTGTTGCCGGCGGACGTTTGGCGCCGGAACTCGTGCGCCGCTACAATGAGCATCTCTCCGCGCGCAATGCGCGCCTTTTCGTGATGTACGGCCAGACAGAGGCAACGGCTCGCATGGCCTATATGCCGCCGGACCGTCTCCGGGGCAGGGAAGACCGGATTGGCATTGCGATCCCGGGCGGGAGCCTGACGATCGAGGATAACGATGGAAGGATAATCTCCAGCGCCGATCAGCCCGGCGAGCTTGTCTATCGCGGGCCGAATGTGATGATGGGCTACGCGTCGTCACGCGCCGATCTCGCGCGGGGGGCCGAGTTGTCGGAATTGCGGACCGGCGATCTGGCCGTAAGAGACGCGGACGGCGTCTTCCGGATCGTCGGACGAACAAAGCGGATATCGAAGATTGCCGGCCTGCGAATCGGTCACGACGCTCTGGAGGCGGCACTGGAGCAGCACGGCGTCGCCGCCGCCGTCGTCGGCAACGACACCGAAATCCACGCCTACTATGTGGGAAGCGGCGATCCGGATGAAGTTCGCCGCCTGCTCGTCGAGGCGAGTGGCTTGACCTTGATGCATGTAGGGGCTTCCCGCCTGGACAAGTTGCCGCGATTGACATCCGGCAAGATCGATTACCCGGCCCTTCGCATGCGGCCGGCCGCGGCGACGTGCGGCAGTTCGGAAGAGGGGGACGTCGAGGCGCTTTTTGCCCAGCTCTTCTATCCGAAGAAGGTTCGACCGGAGGACAGCTTTCTATCGCTTGGTGGCGATTCGCTCCGTTTCGTCCAGCTTTCGATCGGCCTTGAGAAGAGGCTCGGAGAACTGCCGGAGGGCTGGGAAAAAATGCCGGTCGGCGCACTCGCCGCCCATAACGGCCGCGAGCGCAAGAGCCGCCGGATCGGTGCGGATTTCCTGATCCGGGCGCTGGCGATCCTGCTGGTCGTTGTCCACCACGAGACGCTTTGGCCGATTCCGGGGGGATCGGCCGCCATGGTCATTCTCGCCGGCTTCGGTCTTGCGCGATTCCAGAGCGGAGCACTGCTCTCCGGCGCGATAGACAAGCTGCTGCGGCCGCTCGCCCAGATACTCGTCCCCTACTATCTGATCGTGGCGGGCTACGCGCTCGCCTGGGGCGACGTGCCCTGGGCTTCGGTCTTTCTCGTCGGGAATTTCGGCATCGCAGATCCCGGGCTCCACGGCATGGTGCCCTATCTCTACTGGTTCATCGAAGCCTATTGTCAGATGCTGCTGGTGTTTGGCGCACTGTTTGCCGTTCCGTTCGTCCGGCGCGCCGCGGCCAAGAGACCCCTTGCCGTGGGCATGGCGCTGTTCGCCGCGGCCTTCGCTGCGCGGATGGCGTTTCCGCTTCTCATCGATATCGGCAACCGCCAGATATTCACCCTTCCATGGATCTTCTACATGGCGGTGCTCGGCTGGTGTGCGGCAATTGCCGAAACGTGGAAAGAGCGCTCGATGGTGATGCTGGCAGGGACAGGCGTATTCCTGTTCCTCGGGCTCTATGAGGGCGTCTGGATCGGGACGAAAGTCAAATATCTGCTGCAGATCGCCGTTCTGGCCGCGCTGCTCTTCCTGCCGCGCATTCGCATGCCGCAATGGGGTAGGCGGCTGATCCTGCCGCTTTCCGCAGCGGGCTTCCACATCTACATCCTGCACCGTTTCGTGCCGGAGTTGCTGTTGCTGCCGATCCGGCCGTTGCTCTCGCCGTTCGCCTTTGCCCTCTGCTCCATCCTGGGCGGCATCGCGCTCGGGATTGCCGCCTGGCTCGGACAGCGTCGCCTCATCGCGTGGCTCGCCGGGACCCGAGACAGGCGCATCTCGCTTGCCCCGGTGGGCCGGCTCGAGCCTGGACTCGCCTCAGTCGGCCCACTTCTTGCCCTCGGTCCGCAGGAAGGAAACCAGGTCCAGCGTCAGTGAGGGGTGCTTAAGCGCGGTCAAGGTCGCATGCGCCTAGCCACGATGATGGGTCTGATGGTTGAAGAAGTGAGCGAGCGTCCGTGCGAGCCGTTCCGTGACCTCGACCGGATTGGTGAGCGGAGAATAGGTGAAGTGCCCCGCAAGACGCTCCTCGTCGAGGCTGTCGATCCAGGCGATGATTCGCTCGTCCTCGGCCACCCGCGCCGCCGTCAGACCGTTGAGATCTTCGTGCAGGATGGCGTCGAGCCGCGACGGCGCCTCGCCCTCTTTCGTAAACCGCTTCATCCAGATCCGGTCCGCCACGAGGATATGGTTCAGCGTCCCGTGCAGCGAGCCGAAGAACGCTCCCTTGTCTTCCCGGTATTCCGAATCCGATAGTTCCGAGACGGCGGCGTAGACACGCCGGTTCGCCCAGCGATTGTAATCGGCAAACATCCGGTAATGGTCGAGCATCGGCAATCTCCTCGTGTGGTCGGCAACCTATCGCGAATTCGTATTCCGGTGGCAAATGCCACTCATGAAATTTAATGATTGATCCGCAAGCGATGCTCCCCTTATGTCGCCCGGTAGCGAAGTACAGGAGCCTGAATGACCCGCAAACTCTACGCACTCTCCGGAACCGACACGAGCCGCCCCTTTTCGCCGCATGTGTGGAAGACGAAGCTGTCGCTCGCCCACAAGGGCCTAACCTTCGACATCGCGCCGGTCGGCTTCACCGAGATTCCGAGGCTGGAGCAGGGGGCGACCAAGATCGTTCCGCTGCTGCGCGACGGAGAGAAGCTCGTCAGCGACAGCTTCGATATCGCTCTCTATCTCGAAGAGGCCTATCCCGATCGTCCGCCCCTGTTGTCCGGCGAAGGCGGCAAGGCCATGGCGCGCTTCGTCGAGGGCTGGTCGCAAACGACATTGCATCCGGCGATCGGGCGTATCGCGATCATGGACATTCATGACAGCCTCGACCCGATCGACCGGGCTTATTTCCGGGCGAGCCGCGAGGAGCGCTTCGGAAGGCCGCTGGAGGCGGTCGCCGAGGCCGGGCGAGGAGACCTCGAAACCTTCTCGGCGAAGCTCGAACCGATCCGCCACATGCTGAAGTTTCAGCCGTTCCTCGGCGGCGACAGGCCGCTCTTTGCCGATTATATCGTCTTCGGCGCGCTGCAATGGGCACGCATCGTTTCGCCACATCGCCTGCTTGCCGCAGGCGACGTCGTCACCGACTGGTTCGAGCGTTGCCTTGACCTTCACGATGGCCTGGGCCGCAGCGTGACAGCAGCGTGAAACTACGGCACGAGGGGGCGAATCATCGCCGCGCCCCCTTGTTTTGCGCGGAATTGGCGGCTAATGAACCGCCACTTCTCAAGAGCAAGGGAAATTGAGCCAATGGCGATTGAACGTACCTTTTCGATGATCAAGCCGGATGCGACGAAGCGCAATCTGACCGGCGCCATCACCAAGATGCTGGAGGATGCCGGGCTTCGCGTCGTCGCCTCGAAGCGCGTCTGGATGAGCCGCCGCGAAGCCGAAGGCTTCTATGCCGTGCACAAGGAGCGCCCGTTCTTCGGCGAGCTCGTCGAATTCATGTCCTCGGGTCCGACCGTGGTTCAGGTTCTCGAAGGCGAAAACGCCATTGCCAAGAACCGTGAAGTCATGGGCGCTACCAACCCGGCCAACGCTGCCGAGGGCACGATCCGCAAGGTCCACGCTCTTTCGATCGGCGAAAACTCGGTTCACGGTTCCGATGCCCCGGAAACGGCTGCCGAGGAAATCGCCTACTGGTTCTCCGGCACCGAGATCGTCGGCTAATCGGTAAACCAGCAAAGTGATTTTCAAGCCGGGGCGGCGACGCTCCGGCTTTTTACGTCGGACAGGTGGCGGTCTCGAAGCGCGCCGGCGCCTTGCCGTCCTTGAAGACCTCCGGGTTCTTGTCGTAGGCCGGACCTTCGACAAGGGGCTTCGCCGGCATCACGTCCTGATCGATGTCCGAAACGACAGTCGTCTCCAGCCTCTGAAGCGATGTCCCGTCCGGTCCTTTGACCTCGATGGTCACGGCATAGGGTCTCTGCTTCTTCACGCAGGTGATGTCCGGACTTTCCAGCACCACCTTGTTCAGCTTCGGGAAAAGCTTCCGTTCAAGCGTCAGCGGATTGCCGCCGGCAGGGTTTTCGAAGGTTGCGACGACAGTGCTTCCATCCGGAACCGGCTCCGTCTTGTTGAGTGTGACCATATAGGTCGCATAGGCCAGCCGATAGTTGAACACGAACATCTTGCCGGTCAGTTCGAGCGGATCCCTGCCGCTTTCGCGTTGACAGCCGGCAGCGACCGCTGCGGCGAGCAGAGCGGATATCATGGCGCTCTTCATGGCTTCGGTTCCTCCCTGCTGCGGCGATAATGGCGCCTGGCCTTCGTCCGGTTGCCGCAAACCGCCATGTCGCACCACGTCCTGCTCCGGTTGCGGCTGCGGTCGAGAAACAGCCACGCGCAGTTGGGGCAGATTTTCAGGCGTTCCCTCTCCGGTCCGGCAATGAGGCCAAGTGCCGAATGCGCCGTGGCCACATCGAGCGGCGTGCCTTTGCGCGTGTCTGCGGGTTGACGCAGGACGGTGGCGATCGCCTCGAGCAGGTCGGCCAGGAGATCCGGCCGGTCCTCAGTCCTCACCAGGGCGCGGAAATGGCGGTCCGTCGCCTCGCGCAATCCGATGAATGCATTTCGGCGCTCTGATTTTGCCGGGACGAGCGTGTCGAAACGGTTCCGTTCGGCGCCGTAGAGATTTGCGGCCTCGGCGAAGGTGTCGATCGCGGCCGGGTCGTCGAAGCGATCGATCCTGCGCTCCGCATCGAAGCGCATGACCACGGAATTGGCGACGTCCAGTGCGAGCGCGCCGCCGGAGAATCGATGTGCGGTCCAGGTGAAGCTCATGCGAAAATCCTAACTGGTAAAAGCCATTTTACCAGTTATAGTACGCTTGTCACCACGCGGATGTGCCATGGCCTATTTTCTGCAGCAGATCGCCAATGCCGTACCCGTGGCCGCGCTTTATGCGGCGCTCGCCTTCGGATACGCGATCGCCTTTGCTGTCACACGGCGGGCGGACCTGACCTATGGCGCGCTCTTCGCCTTTGCCGGGCAAATCTTCGTGCTCTTCGCGGATGTCGGCTGGAACCGGCTGTGGCTGGTACTGCCGGCGGCGCTCGGGCTCGGGGCGACAGCGGCGCTCGCATTCGGGCTAGGTGCCGGTCTTATTGCCGGCCGCTACGTCATGCGGCCCCTGGCTTTTTCCTCCGCCAATGCCGTGGTCGTCGCCTCGCTCGGAAGCCTGCTGGTGCTGATGGAAACGGCCCGGCTCGCCTCCGACACCAGAAGCCTCTGGCTGCCGCCCTTCCTGAACGACGTGGTGGTGTTCTGGCCGAACCCTGCCTTTCCGGTCGCGCTGACGGTCGTGCAGCTCGTCAACACCGCGCTCATGATGGCCCTTGTCGCCGGCGGCCATTGGCTGTTGACCCGTTCCTATGCAGGCCGCTACTGGCGCGCCGTTTCCGAGGATCGCAAGGCCGCCGCGCTTTGCGGCATCGATCCGGGAGCGGTCTATATCGCCGCCTATGGCGTGGCGTCGCTGATCGCTGCGTTCTGCGGGATTCTCGCTGCTTCCTATTACGGCAACATGGATTTCGGCACCGGGCTGACCTTCGGGGTCAAGGTCCTGTTCATCGCCGCCATCGGCGGGCAGACTTCGCCGTTATTCGCGGCACTGGGCGCAGCCGGCATCGGCCTCATGGAGACGGTGTGGAGCGCCTATGGACCCATCCTCTGGCGGGACTTCGCCATATTCGGCTTTCTGGTGATCGTGCTCGTGGTCACGCGCCGGGAAAAGATCATTCCCTGATCAGAGCGGGAAGAGGAAAAGTGTGCGCGGTTTTCCGCCCGCATCGCGCGTCTCAACTTCTTGGAATCTATCACGCTCATGTTTTTAGGTCGACCCGACCTAAAAACATCGTGATTCAGGCGGCGTGAGAGATCAGCGGCGCGTCCAGCGATCGCGTGCCGCGTCGTCCGCATCCTTCGCGCTGACCCAATCGCCTGCGCTGCCGTCGGCGTGATGTTCCTTCTTCCAGAAGGGGGCCGAGGTCTTCAGGAAATCCATGATGAAATTCGCGCCATCGAATGCCGCCTGCCGGTGCGGCGAGGCGGTTGCCACCAGGACGATATTCGCTCCCGGCTCCATGCGGCCGAAGCGATGGATGGCGGTTGCAGCCTGCAGGCCGAAGCGCTCGACCGCTTCGTGGCATATCCGTTCGATCTCCGCCTCTGCCATGCCGGGATAATGCTCGAGCTCGAGCGCACTGAGGGCTCCGGCCTCGTCCCGGCACAGCCCCGAAAACGTGACCACCGCACCGATGTCAGTCCGCGCACGGCAAAGCGCCGAGACTTCGGCGGCGATGTCGAAGTCGTCGCGCTGGACGCGCACGGTGACGGGGGCGGCCATGGCTTCAGCCGCCCGTCATCGGCGGGAAGAGGGCGATCTCTCGGGCGCCGGCGATCGGCTCGCCGTGCTCCACATGTTCCTGGTTGATCGCCGCGCGGATGACGTTCGCGTGCTCGAAAACCGCGGCATATTCCTCACCGCGGGTCTTCAGATGGCCCAGCAGGTCGGCGATCGTGACGACATTCTCCGGCAGGTCCAGTGTTTCTTCAGGCCTGCCGATGCGCTCGCGAACCCAGGAGAAATAGACGAGGTTTACCGTGCTCATTCGTTGACCACATGTTTCAGGCCGGCGCGGAAATAGTCGTAGCCGGTATAGAGTGTGATGGCCGCGGCGATCCACAGCAGCAGGATACCGGCTTCCGTCACATAGGGCACGATCTTGTCGCCGGCGGGACCGGCGAGCAGGAAGGCGATCGCGACCATCTGGATCGTCGTCTTCCATTTGGCAACCCGCGTCACCGGAACGCTGACCTTGAGGGCTGCAAGATATTCGCGGAGGCCGGAAACCAGTATCTCGCGGCAGAGGATGATGATGGCAGCCCAGATCGACCAGCCGGCGATCGTTCCGTCGGCGGCCACGAGCAGCAGGATCGAGGCGACCAGCAGCTTGTCCGCGATCGGGTCGAGCATGCGGCCGATATTCGAGGTCTGCTTCCATATGCGGGCGAGATAGCCGTCGAAGAAGTCCGTGATCGAAGCCGCGACAAAGAGGATGAGCGCGGTCCAGCGCGCAAAATCCGAGCTGTGAAGCCGGCCTTCGATGAAGAAGCAGAAGACGATCAGCGGCACGATGAGGATGCGGAAATAGGTCAGCAGATTTGGGATGCTATAGGCTATGGGCGTTGGCATGGATTCGGTTTCTCTGGACACGACAGTCCTCATTTCCCGCCATCTGGGGTCTCGGCGCGATCGATTCTAGTGGTCGAAGCGGGATGCGGGCGGAAACGCCGAACGCCTTTCCTCATCCCCTCCGGGTTCAGCTGTACAGAATGACTTTGCGACCATAAGGTCAACAGATCATTGCGTGACGCCTGTCATATTTGGCGGATTTCGCCTGAACGCAGGCTGAACCGCGCCGCGCCGTCATTTGGCGGCGTCTTCGTGGAAATGCTCGTAGACGATACGGGCGACCGTTTCGGAAATGCCGTTTACCGACATCAGGTCGTTGATGCCGGCGCGGGAGACGGCTTTGGCGGTTCCGAAATGGGTGAGGAGCGCGCGTTTGCGCGTCGGGCCGATTCCGGCGATCTCGTCGAGCGGATTCTTGACCATTTCCTTTTTCCGGCGAGCCCGGTGCGAGCCGATCGCGAAACGGTGCGCTTCGTCGCGCAGACGCTGGATGAAGTAGAGGACGGGGTCGCGCGGCGGCAGAGTGAAGCTTTCCCGGCCTTCGGCGAAGAAACGCTCGCGCCCGGCGTCGCGGTCGACGCCCTTGGCGACGCCGATCGCCGTCACGCAGTCCTCAATGCCGAGTTCCTTGAGAATCGTACGAACTGCCGTCATCTGGCCCTGGCCGCCATCGATCAGGATGACGTCGGGCCACGCGGGGAAACCGGCATCCTCACCCGGCTCTGCGGACCGATCCGGCTTGCCCTCTTCTTTCAGGAGGCGGGAGAAGCGCCGCGTCATGACCTCGCGCATCATGCCGAAATCGTCGCCCGGCGTGATGTCGGTCGATTTTATGTTGAACTTTCGGTACTGGCCTTTGACGAAGCCCTCCGGGCCGGCGACGACCATGCCGCCCACCGCATTGGTGCCCATAATATGCGAGTTGTCGTAGATCTCGATGCGGCGCGGCACGTAAGGGAGTTGGAAGGTTGCGGCAAAGCCTTCGAGCAGGCGCCCCTGCGAAGCCGTTTCGGCGAGCTTGCGGCCATGCGCCTCGCGGGCGTTTGCGAGCGCATGCTCGACGAGATCCTTCTTCTCTCCGCGCTGCGGCACGAGGATCGAGACCTTGTAGCCGGATTTCTCGCTGAGCGCCTGTGCAAGCAGTTCCTGTTCCTCGACGGGGGCGCAGAGCAGGACCTGCCGCGGACAGGGCTTGTCGTCATAGAACTGCGCAAGAAACGCGCTGAGCACCTCGGCAGGGGGAATCGAAGGATCGGCTTTCGGAAAATAGGCGCGATTGCCCCAGTTCTGCCCCGTCCGGAAGAAAAACACCTGGATGCAGGAGATGCCGCCTTCGTGATGGGTGGCGAAGACGTCCGCTTCCTCGACGCCGGCCGGATTGATGCCCTGGTGGCTCTGGACGTGGCTCAGCGCGGCCAGCCGGTCGCGGTAAAGCGCGGCACGCTCGAAATCGAGGTTCTCCGAAGCCTCGGCCATGGCGGAGGCAATGGTCGCCTTCACCGCCTGGCTCTTGCCGGAGAGAAAATCCTTGGCTTCGCTGACCAGTTCCGCGTAATCCGCATCGCTGACCTCGTTCGTGCACGGCGCGGAACAACGCTTGATCTGATAGAGCAGACAGGGGCGCGTGCGTGTTTCGAAGACACTGTCGGTGCAGGTTCTGAGAAGAAAGGCGCGCTGCAGCGAGTTGATCGTGCGTCCGACTGCTCCGGCCGAGGCGAAGGGGCCGAAATAGTCGCCCTTGCGGCTGCGCGCCCCACGATGCTTGTAGAGCGCCGGCGCACGCGTATCGCCGGTGACGACGATATAGGGGAAGGACTTGTCGTCGCGCAGAAGCACGTTGAAGCGCGGGCGCAGGCGCTTGATGAGGTTTGCTTCGAGCAGCAGCGCCTCGATCTCCGTCCGCGTCGTCACGAATTCCATATGCGCAGTCTCGCGGACCATGCGCGCGATGCGGTTCGAGTGGCCTCGCCCCTGCGCATAGTTGCTCACCCGCTTCTTCAGGCTGCGGGCCTTGCCGACATAGAGCACGTCGCCGGCCTCGTTGAGCATCCGGTAGACGCCGGGCCCGTTCGGCAGGCGCTTGACGAAGGCCTGGATGAGTTCGGCTCCCTTGAGGCCCGCCGCTTCCGGCAGGCTCTCCGCCCATCCTATTGCCGGCGCCGGCCGTTCGGCCTCGGTCACTTCGACCAGATCGTCTTCGTCGTCGGTCTCCGTGGCGTCGTAAAGGATGCCGCCATCGGTGGGCGTCTGCCCGTTCATTCCACTATCTCCCGAATATCCGGCGTCTCCCAGGCAAGGTGCTGGCCGCCGTCGAGTGCAATCATCTGTCCGGTAACCGACGGCGTGTCGAAAAGGAAGCGGATCGCACGTCCGAATTCCTCGAGCGCCGGACCGCGCCTGAGGATGAGCGCCTCGACCTGGGCCTCGAAATCACGCGGATCCTGTCGCTCGTTGGGCAGCGTCGGCCCGGGTCCGATGCCGTTGACGCGAATGTCGGGGGCGAGCGCCTGGGCCATCGTCTGGGTTGCCGTCCACAGCGCCGATTTGGACAACATATAGGAATAAAAGCGCGGATTTGGAGACCAGACGCGCTGATCGATGACATTGACGATCAGACCGGAGACGTCGGCCGGCCGCTGCAGCGCAAAATCGCGGGCGAGCAGGGAGGGGGCTTTGACATGCAGCGCGAAGTGCCGCTCCCAGACCGCTTCGTCGAACTCGGCGAGGCTGTCCTTGTTGAATACCGAGGCATTGTTGACGAGGAGATCCAGCGGACCGAGCAAGGCCGTTGCCTCCGCGACGAGCCCGGAGGCGGCGCCGACCTCGGTAAGATCGGCCCTGAGCGCGACCGCCCTCGCGCCGGTCTTTCCAAGCTTCCCGGCGAGCGCCTCCGCTTCTGCGAACGATCCGTTCGCGTGAATGGCGAGCGCGAAACCGTGCGCCGCCAGATCCTCGACTATTGCCCTGCCGATGCGTCGGGCGCCGCCGGTAACGAGCGCCGCCTTGAGTGTCCTTTTCAACGTTTCGTCCCGTTCTTCGAATCCTGATGCCGAGTGGCAGAAGATATAGGCTGGAAACGCTCGCCGGAACTCTCGCCGGACGATTCATTTCTGAAAAATTAACGCGGAAGCCGTAATTTGCATCAGTTTGTATTGCTATAGTATATCTTTCGTTAATATTGAATCGTGGTTAATAAAGTACCTGTGTCTGCGCTGCAACATCGCATTTCAGTCGCGTTGCCGCCACTAAAATTTCACATTTTGGCTCTTGAGATTCCTCATTTCCTGATCAATTTCGGGTCAACCGGGCGGGTTAATTGCAGATGTCCGGTGTTCCGCTGAGAAACAACTAAAACGGAACGCCGGTTCGAAAGGAGAATAGTATGCGTACGCTCACCACCACCCTCATGGCCTCGGCCATGGCCCTCGTTGCCTTCCAGGCCGCCCACGCCGCTGACGTGGTCGACGAAGTTCCGGCTGCTCCGGCTGCCGAATATACCGAACCGGCAGTGCGCAACTGGTCCGGCGCCTATGTCGGCGGCACCATCGACTGGCACCATGGCGAGGCCGATGCGACCGGCAACAATAAGTCGGTCGGTTTCGGTGGCGGTCTCTATGGCGGCTACAACGTTCAGGACGGTCAGATGGTTTATGGCGGTGAGGCCGACGTAAACTACACCGGCAACGACTCCCGCTCCAGCGGCCGCCGCGTCAAGCAGGGTGTCAACGGCTCGGTCCGCGGTCGCGTCGGTGTCGACCTGAACCCGGTTCTCGTCTACGGCACGGCCGGTGTCGCACTCGGCAATGCCAAGCTTTCGACTCCGGCAGGCTCCGACGACAAGACCCTTGTCGGTTGGACCGCAGGCGTCGGCGCCGAAACCTTCGTCACCGACAACATCACTGCGCGTGCCGAATACCGCTACACGGATTACGGCTCCAAGGACTTCCGCGCCGGCGGTTCGACGATCTCGTCCGGTTACGACGAGCACAGCGTCAAACTCGGTATGGGCGTCAAGTTCTGATCCGCATCAACAGTGCGAAAAGGCCGGGGCGACCCGGCCTTTTTGTATTGTGGGCTGCTTTACGTGCCCCTCATCCGCCTGCCGGCACCTTCTCCCCGCAAGCGGGGCGAAGGGGCGAAGGGGCTAAGCGGCAAGCGCCAGGCCTCTTTCGCCGTTGAATTCGGGGCAAGGCGGGGCTGCGTGTCCCTTCTCCCCGCCTGCGGGGAGAAGGTCGCGGCAGCGGGATGAGGGGCACGCGCAAAAGCTCAAGCCTTGAACTTCGAATAATCCGGGAAGTGCTTCTCGAATTTGGCAGGCCAGTTCTTCAGCTTGGGCCGGCCCTTCTGCCATTCGCCGGCGAAGCGCAGTTCGATGTAGCGCAGCGTGGCGGCGAGCGCGAAGTGACCGGCATTGAGCTTGCTGCCGGTCTTGGGCAGGTTCGCTTCGAGGTGGTCGAGCCCCCGTTCCACCTTGTCCCATTGCCGGTCGATCCAGGGCTGGTGCACCTTTTCAGGCGGATGGAAGCGTTTCTCGTAGACGATAGCGAGCAGGCTATCGCAAATGCCGTCGCAAAGCGCCTCGAAGATCTCGATCCGGGTACGCTTTTCGTGATTCTTCGGATAGAGCTTGCCCCCGGTTTCACGATCGATGAAATGCATGATCGCCCGGCTGTCGTAGATTGCCAGGCCGTCCGCGGTTATCAGCGTCGGAATCTTGCCCAGCGGGTTGTTGTCGATCAGCTGCGGCGGATTGGAATTGGTTTCCGTGAGAACGCTTTCCGCCGCGATTCCGGCATGATGAGCCGCCATGCGGACCTTGTTCGAATAGGGGGAGGCGGGCGAGTAGAGTATCTTCATCCGATGTCTTTCCATCATGGTGCTGGAGGCAGCGAGACGGTGTCTCGTCTGCAGGCCTGTCGGTCGACTTGAGGACAAGCCCTGAATTTCAGTTCCTTGTCGAAGCAGATCCTGATTTCTTCGAGTAGCCTGCCTTCGCAGGTAACAGCGATCGACTCGCTCGTCATCCCGGAATTTTTCTTCTCGAAGGCCGCTTCGATCGCCTGGACGGAGAGGCTCTCCGCGCCGTCCGCAGTCGTCAATTCCGGAGGAATGGTGAGCCTCTCATGCGCGGCGCGCGTGACCGCGAAATAATCCCTCTGGCTGAGGCCAGAACAGGTGCCGTGCTTGCGCCACTGGTGGCCGATAAGGCCCATAGAGGGGATGAGGTCGAAATATTGCCGTCCGAGCGATTCGGGCACGCGGTCCGAGTGCCGCGTCCGGCAATATTCCGGATAGCCGTTTTCGTTCTGCGGCCAGAGTCCGTGTACGATCAGGCCATGTCCGCTGCCGGTTTCGCACTGATCGGACTTGCCTTTGGGATCGTTGGCGTCGCACCAGGTCGGCGACCAGGAGAGGGAAAGCACATAGAAGTCGAAGCCCGTGCCGACGGGCGCAGGCGCGATTGACGCACTTCTCGCCAAATCTTTCGAGGGGTTCGGGGCAGTCTGGCTGCCGTCTTCACCGCCACAGCCGACAAGCGTACCAAGGACGACGATTGCCGGCAGCAGCCAGAAACGCGTCGCGTTCGATCGAATTCGTGAGATGCGCTTCAGCTTTTTGTACTCAAGCATGTCGTTGTCCCAAAGCCGCTGCGCACTTTTGGGCGACATGCGTCAGGTGCTGATCACCGAAGCGAAGCGCAGTTGGCGCCGTAGACATACCATGGGTCGAGGCCGCCGACGCAGAACTCGATATTGGACCCGACGCCGGCAAAACCCCATGGTCTCTCGATCAGATACCACATCGGGCGCCGAACGCCGTCCGTCGTCACCGCGGTCGCGTAGCAATATTCGCGTTCCACCAGATGGGTGTAATCGCGCGGTTCGAAGCGGCTCTGACCCATTTCGCGGATCTCGGCGATGGCGATGTTGGCGCGCAGGTAGTTCGCCGCCTTGTAGTCGAAGCGTCGGGTGATGAAGCCGAGGACGGAGGGGTTGCCGCAAACGCCGACGTCGTAGGTGTGCCGGGCGACGGGAACTTCCGCAAAGTCTGCGGCGGCCACGCTGCTGGCCATGCCGGCAACGAGGGAAAGCGAGGTGAGAAGCATTGCGGCAAGCTTGCAAGTCATGGCTACCTCCCTGAGTCGTCGTAAGAGATTGAAGCCACAGAACCTTATCCGTCAAGGCCCTCGATTGAGCGGCGCCTCGCCGCGCAGCCAGAAGCAACGTCCCGAAGCGAAACGATCCTGGGCGAGTTGTGTCTTCAGGTAGGGTAGGAGAATGTCGAGTTCGCCTTTCAACGTGAAGGGCGGGTTGACGATGACGAGGCCCGATCCCGCGAGCCCCGGGGTAACGCGATCGCTGCGCACCGACAGTTCGGCGCAAAGCATCTTCGGGATTTCCAAAGCCTTGAGCGACTCGTGAAAATCCCTGATCGGCGCGCCCTTCTTCAGCGGATACCAGAGGCAGTAGATGCCGCCGGTGAACCGGCGGTATGCCTTGGCAAGCCCATCCACCAGCCGCTCATACTCGCCTTCGGCTTCGAACGGAGGATCGACGAGAACGAGCCCTCGCTTTTCCTTCGGCGGCAGATGTGCGCCCAGCGCCAGCCAGCCGTCGAGCCGGGTGATGCGGCTCTGGAAATCGCCTTCGAAGAGCCGGTGCAGCGCCTCGTGATCCTCCGGATGAAGTTCCATGGCCGACAGCCGGTCCTGCGGACGAAGCAACATGCGGGCGAGCTTCGGCGACCCCGGATAATGCATGAGGCCGCCTTCGGGATTGAGGTCGCGAACGGCGGAAAGATATGGTTCGAGAATGGCGGCGACCGGCGCGGGAAGCTCGGCCTCGATCAGCCTTCCGATGCCCTCGCGCCATTCGCCGGTCTTCTGCGCTTCCTCGCTCGAAAGGTCGTAAACGCCGATCCCCGCATGGGTGTCCAGCACGCGGAAGGCCTTGTCCTTCTGCTTCAGATAGGTGACGAGCCGCGCCAGCACCGCGTGCTTCAGGACATCGGCGAAGTTGCCCGCGTGGTAGATGTGCCGGTAGTTCATAAGCGTTACCGATGGCCGCGATCAATTGTTTCGATGAATGGCGAATGGGGCTTTGAGCGTCCCTGGCCATGCCATATAGAAAAGCCATGAACGTTGCGACCCCTATCAGACAAGAAAAGACAATCGGCCATTCGGTCTGTCCGCATGACTGTCCCTCGGCTTGTGCGCTGGAGGTCGACCTCACCGCCGAGGGCCGGATCGGGCGCGTACGCGGCGCGGCGGAAAACACCTACACCGCCGGGGTCATCTGCGCCAAGGTCGCCCGCTATGCGGAGCGTATCTATCATCCCGGCCGCTTGATGGTGCCGCAACGCCGGGTCGGTGCGAAGGGCGAGGGGCGTTGGCAGGAGATTTCCTGGGAGACGGCCCTCGACGAGATCGCCGACCAGTTCGTCAAGGCCGAACAGAGACACGGCTCGGAGGCGGTCTGGCCCTATTTCTATGCCGGGACCATGGGGCAGGTGCAGCGCGACTCCATCGAGCGGCTGCGCCACGCCAAGCGTTATTCCGGCTTCTTCGGGTCGATCTGCACCAACATGGCCTGGACCGGCTACACCATGGGGACCGGTACCCTGCGCGGACCGGACCCAAGGGAGATGGCCAAGTCCGATTGCGTGGTGATCTGGGGCACCAATGCGGTGGCGACGCAGGTCAACGTCATGACCCACGCGGTCAAGGCGCGAAAGGAGCGCGGCGCCAAGATCGTCGTCATCGACGTCTACGACAATCCGACGATCAAGCAGGCCGATATGGGGCTGGTCCTGAAGCCCGGCACCGACGCGGCGCTCGCCTGCGCCGTCATGCACGTCGCCTTCCGCGACGGTCATGCGGGCCGCGCCTACATGGCTGAATTCGCCGACGATCCCGCGGGACTCGAAGCGCATCTGAAGACGCGCGGACCGGAATGGGCCTCCGCGATCACCGGGCTTTCGGTGGAGGAGATCGAAGCTTTCGCGAGACTCGTCGGAACGACGCCGCGGACCTATTTCCGTCTCGGCTACGGCTTCACCCGCCAGCGCAACGGTTCCGTCGCGATCCATGCCGCAGCCTCCGTTGCCACGGTGCTCGGCTCCTGGAAACATGAGGGCGGCGGCGCCTTCCATTCGAACAACGACATTTTCCGGCTGGACAAGCGCGAACTCGTCGGCAGCGCCTTTCACGATCCGGATGTGCGCATGCTCGACCAGTCGCAGATCGGCCGCGTTCTGACCGGAGATGCCGAAGCGCTTCGCCATCGCGGCCCCGTGACGGCACTGCTCATCCAGAACACCAATCCGGTCAATGTCGCACCGGAGCAGCGGCTGGTGAAGCGCGGCTTCCTGCGCGACGACGTCTTCGTCGCCGTGCACGAGCAATTCATGACGGACACCGCGCAGCTCGCGGATATCGTCCTGCCGGCCACCATGTTCCTCGAGCACGACGATCTTTATCGCGGTGGCGGCCACCAGCATATCCTGCTCGGGCCGAAAGTCGTCGAGCCGCCGCCGACCGTGCGCACCAATCTTTTCGTCATCGAAGAGCTGGCAAAGCGTCTCGGCGTTGCAGACTGTCCCGGCTTCCGCCTGACGGAACGGCAGCATATCGACCAATTGCTCGCCAATTACGGCATCGGCTACGACGAGATGAAAGAGCGGAAATGGCTCGATTGCCAACCGGCTTTCGACGAGGCGCATTTCCTCAACGGTTTCGGGCATCCGGACGGCAGGTTCCGGTTCAAGGCGGATTGGACGGGTACGCCCGCGCCGAACCGGCCACCGAAGGCGATGGGGGCTCAGGGGCCACACGGTCAGCTTCCCGAGTTTCCCGATCACGTCGACCTCATCGAGGTGGCCGACGAGCGGCATCCGTTCCGGCTGGCCACGTCGCCGGCGCGTTCCTTCCTCAATTCCACCTTCGCCAAAACCCCGTCCTCGATCCAGAAGGAGGGCCGGCCGGAAGTCATGATCCATGCGGAGGATGCGGCCGAACTCGGTATCGCCGAGGGCGACGTCGTCAGGCTCGGCAACGGGCGTGGTGAAATCCGCCTGCACGCGAAGATCGGAGGGGGCACCCGTCGCGGCGTCGTCATCGCCGAAGGGCTTTGGCCCAATGGGGCCCACCTGGACGGGGAGGGGATCAACGTTTTGACCGGTGCCGATGCCGTGGCACCCTATGGCGGAGCCGCATTCCACGACAACCGCGTCTGGATGCGCCGGGCCTGACCGCGCCCGCTCTCGAGTTCACGAAGATTTTAGTCGGGTCGACCTAAAACCATCGTGAACGATTCTAATAAATTCAGACGCGGCATAGGAAACGTGTCGGAAGACGGCAATCTCTCCGCCCCCTCATTCCTGTGACAAGCACAGGGATGAGGGAGGAAACAAGTCCCGGCGAACATCCCGAATTTCAACAGGCCTAAAGGACTTCCCATGACCAAAAACGCAGACGCGCGCTTCCGGATCATCGATCGCAAGACGGTCTGGGATGGCTTCATCAATCTCGAGCAGATCACGATCGAGCAGGAAATGTCCGACGGCAGCACCGCGCGCCTCGTGCGTGAAGTGCACGACCACGGCCGAGCCGCAACGATCCTCCTCTTCGATCCGGAGCGGCAGGTGGTGGTTCTCGTCCGCCAGCTGCGCCTGCCGGTTTTCCTGCAGGGGGAAACGGGATATCTCCTCGAAGCGCCGGCGGGCCTCCTCGACGGCGAAGCCCCGGAAGTCGCGATCTGCCGCGAGGCGATGGAGGAAACCGGCTACCGCATCGAGACGGCCATGCATCTCTTCGATGCCTATATGAGCCCCGGCTCCATTACGGAGCGCACGAGCTTCTTCCTCGGTCTCATCGATATATCAAAGAAGGTCGCGGCGGGCGGCGGACTTGCGCATGAGGGCGAGGACATCGAGGTGTTGGAAATTTCCTTCGACGAAGCCGTCGCGAGGATAGGCACCGGCGAGATCTGCGATGCGAAAACCATCATGCTTCTGCAGTGGGCTATGCTCAACCGTGCCTCGCTCGCCAAGTAACCGCCTAATACTCCATAGTATTCTACATTACCGATATTTCACTGTTTGATCGCGCTGCGCTGCGGTAAGCCATTGTCGTCTCCTTCAACGCACGGGCGAACCAATGGCTTCCTCCACGGAAGAGTTTGAAGCGGAAGACCAACAGGACCGCGGTGCATGGCGGCTCTTTCTGAGACGCAACCAGCGTTACCTCTCCGCGATAGGCACACTCCTCGTGATCGCGCTCTTCGGCGCGGCGATCTTTCACCTGACGGCCGAGGTGCGATATGACGACGTCGTGTCGGCGCTGGCGGATACGAGCCGGCGATCGGTGGCAACGGCGATCCTGTTCACGGGCCTGAGCTTCCTCGCACTCACCTTCTACGACGTCAGCGCGCTCGATTACATCGAACGCAAGCTTCCCTATCCCGCCGTCGCGCTCACGGCCGCCTGCGCCTATGCCGTCGGCAACACGGCGGGCTTCGGTCCGCTGAGCGGCGGTGCAATCCGCTATCGGTCCTATTCGCGCCTCGGGCTGAAGCCGGAGGAGATCGCCCGTCTCATTGCCTTCGTCACACTCGCCTTCGGGTTGGGTCTCGCGGTGGTCACCTGCTTGAGCCTGCTTGCCGTTGGCGAATACGTGGCGCCGCTGACCGGGATCGATGCGGCATGGCTGCGGGCAATCGCCGTCTTCGTCCTTGCCGGTTTGCTGGTGGTGCTGATCGCCGCTCGCAGCGGTCGCGAGGTCCGCATCGGCCGCCTCGTCTTGCGTCTGCCGGACTCACAAACATGTTCGCGCCAGTTCCTCGTCACGGCGCTCGATCTCGCGGCGTCGGCGACCGTCCTCTATGTCCTTTTGCCCGCCGGAACGGTGGGCTGGCCGGCCTTCCTGGCGATCTATGCCGTGGCGGTCGGCCTCGGCGTGCTCAGCCATGTGCCGGCGGGGCTCGGCGTTTTCGAAGCGGTGATCGTTGCGAGCCTGGGCCGCGCAGCCGGCGTCGATGCGGTGCTCGGTGCACTCGTCCTCTACCGCGTCATCTACCACCTGTTGCCCTTGCTCATCGCCATCGTCGTGATGATCGGCATCGAACTCCGCCAGCTGGCGGGCCACCCGGCAGCCTCCAGCCTTCGCCGCGCCGGCGGCCGGATGACGCCGCTATTGCTTGCCACGCTGGCGCTCGTCCTCGCCCTGATGCTGGTTCTCTCGGGCGTGACGCCGACGCCGGACGAGAACCTGGCCTTTCTTGCGAATTACGTGCCCCTACCGATCATCGAAGGCGCGCATTTCCTTGCGAGCCTTTTGGGTCTGGCGCTGTTCATCGTCGCGCGGGGGCTGGCGCTGCGCCTCGATGGCGCCTGGTGGGCATCGGTCGCGATCGCGTTGGCCGCAATCCTGCTTTCGTTGGTGAAGGCGGTGGCGCTCGGGGAAGCCGGCATGCTCGCCTTCCTTCTTGTCGGGCTTCTCGCAAGTCGGCGGCTCTTCAATCGTCCCGCCTCGCTTTTCGGACAGGCGCTGACGCTGCCGTGGCTTACCGCGCTCGGCGTCATCTGTTTCGGCGCATTCGTCGTCCTGCTCTTTGTCTATCGCGACGTCGCATACAGCCATGAGCTCTGGTGGCAGTTCGAATTCTCGGCGGAAGCGCCGCGCGGGCTCCGCGCCTTCCTGGGAGTGACGATCGGCGCAAGTGCTGTAGCGATCTGGAGCCTGATGCGCCCGGCCGCTGCGGCCGTTGCCCCCGCCTGCGGACAGGAGATGGAGCGGGCGGTCGCCGTCGTCGACGCGCAGGACATGTCCGACGCCAACCTCGTGCGCATGGGTGACAAGAGCATCATGTTCTCCGCCGACGGCCGGGCCTTCATCATGTATGGCCGCTGGGCGCGTTCCTGGATTGCGTTGTTCGATCCGGTCGGACCCGTGGATGCCTGGCCGGATCTCATCTGGCAGTTCATCGAGGCGGCGCGCTCCAATGGTTGCCGCGCCGTCTTCTACCAGGTCTCGGCGCGCGGGCTTTCGCATTACGCGGATGCGGGCTTGAGAGCCTTCCGCCTCGGCGAACTTGCCGAGGTCGATCTCACGCGCCTCGAGATGAAGGGCGGCAAGTGGGCAAACCTGCGCCAGCAGGTGAGCCGTGGCATTCGCGACGGGCTGGAGTTCTCGGTCGTCGCGCCCCCGGAAATACCGGCGATCCTTCCGGAGCTCGGGGCCGTTTCCGATGCTTGGCTCGCCCACCACAATGCGCGGGAGAAGGGCTTTTCCCTCGGCGCCTTCGATCCGCGATACCTGACGGCGCAGCCTGTCGCGATCCTCAAACGGCAGGGTCGCATCGTGGCCTTCGCCAATATTCTGATCACCGGCACCAAGGAGGAGGGCTCGGTCGACCTCATGCGTTTCTCGCCCGACGCGCCGAAAGGGGCGATGGATTTCCTGTTCGCGCAACTGATGGAATATCTGAAGAACGAGGGCTATCGGCGTTTCAATCTCGGAATGGCGCCGCTGTCGGGCATGTCGGAGCGCCGGCTGGCGCCCGTATGGGACCGCGCCGGCCGGGCATTCTACGAGCACGGCGAGCGCTTCTACAACTTCAAGGGACTGCGCGCCTTCAAGTCCAAGTTTCACCCGCAGTGGCAGCCGCGCTATCTGGTGGCTTCAACCCGATCCTGGCGCTGATGGATGCGACATTCCTGATCGGCGGCGGCCTGAAGGGAGTGATCAGGAAATGACCCCCATTAAAAGGATCTTGAAGCGTGCAGCCCTGGCGGCACTGATTGCCGGCGCTGCATCCCTTCCGTCTTTTGCCGAAGACGCGGCAAAGTTCGACACCGGCATGATCCCCGCACCGCACATCCTGTTCCCGAAAGAGGCGGCTTCCGGCGCCGTGGTGCTGCTTTCGGACGCCGGCGGCTGGACAGAGAGGGAGGATGCCGTTGCCCGAAAGCTTTCGAGCGAGAAAGCGCTCGTCATCGGCATCGACCTCAAGGCCTATCTGGCAGCCCTCGGCAGGGATGACGGGGACTGCGTCTACACGGTCTCGGACATCGAATCCTTGAGTCAGCAGGTGCAGCGCGCGGCCGGCAGCGGCGCCTATCGGCCGCCTATCGTCGCCGGCGTCGGGGCCGGCGGGGCCATGGCGCTGGCGATCGCCGCACAATCTCCCGCAGCGACCATCGGCCGGACGCTCGCGGTCGATCCCGAAGAGGGTATCGCCCTGACGAAGCAGCTCTGCACTCCTGCCGAAAAGACACGGAAAGGCGACCGCATGGTCTATGGCCTGACCGATGGCGCCTTGCCCGACCCGGTAACCGTCGTCTCTTCGCCGTCCGCGTCGGCTGCCGGACGCGAGCGCGTTGCCGCTCTCGCAGCCAAGCATCCGGACGTCGAAGTCCAGGAGAGCGACGAAGACGTCTATGCCGCACTTTCCTCCACGCTTGCGGGGTACATCCAGCAGGAGGACGAAGGGGACAACCCGTTCGGACTCCCCCTGACCGTTCTCGATGCGAAGCCTGCGCGCGATACCATGGCGGTGATCTATTCCGGCGACGGCGGCTGGCGCGACATCGACAAGGAGGTCGGCAATGCCCTGCAGCAGCAGGGCGTGCCCGTCGTCGGGGTGGATTCGCTTCGCTATTTCTGGTCGGAGCGCCAGCCGCAGGCGACGGCGGACGATCTCGCCCGTGTCATCACCTATTACGGCAGGCGGTGGAACGTCCGCAATGTACTGTTGATCGGCTATTCCTTCGGCGCCGACATCCTGCCGCGCACCTACAACCTGCTTCCGTCAGCGACCCGCGCGCGCGTACGGCAGGTAACGCTCATGGCGCTGTCGCATCGCGCCGACTACAAGATCTCCGTCCTCGGCTGGCTCGGCGCCGACGGAGAGGGGAATGCCGGCGACCCGGTCGACGACATCAAGGCGATCGAGCCGGCGCTCGTGCAGTGCATCTACGGCACCGACGAGGAGGACGATGCCTGCCCGGATCTGAAATCCTCCGGCATCGACGTGGTTTCCATCGAGGGAGGCCATCATTTCGATGGCGACTACGCCGCTCTGACACGACGCGTGCTCGATGCGCTCGACCGCCGGCTGGCGATGGGAAGGTGACCCGCTGCCTCAGATGGCGGGGGAAATGAGCGTACCCGTTGCCTCGCCGACGGCATGGCTTACCACCCGGCCGGCTTCCATCCGCACCTTGCCTTCAGCCACGAGCCGAAGCGCCATCGGATAGGTTCTGTGCTCGACGGTAAGGACGCGGGCGGCGAGCGTATCCGCCGTGTCGCCGGAAACGACCGGTACGGCCGCCTGGGCGACGATCGGCCCGTCGTCCATAGCCTCCGTCACGAAATGCACGGTGCAGCCTGCGATCCTCATCCCGGCGTCGATTGCCCGCTGGTGCGTGTGAAGCCCGGGGAAGAGCGGAAGCAGCGACGGGTGGATGTTGAGGATCCGGCCCTCGTAGCGCTGGATGAAGGCCGCAGAAAGAAGGCGCATATAGCCCGCGAGACAGATCACGTCCGGCTGGAGCCGGTCGAGCTCGGCGAGGATTGCTTGCTCGTGCGCTTCCTTGCCCGCAAAATCCTTGCGAACGAAGGAGAAGGTCGGAATGCCGAGCCCGGCCGCCTTGTCGAGGCCACCCGCATCCGCCTTGTCGGCGATCACCGCAATGATCTCGGCCGGAAAATCCGGCGCGGCGGCAGCCTTCGCCAGTGCGATCATGTTGGAGCCGCCGCCGGAAATGAACACGACGACCTTCTTCTTGCCGGCCACCATGCTCATATGGCGAGATTGCCCTTGTAGATCGTGCCGGGCGCGCCCTCGGCGCGTGCGACCATGCGGCCGAGCGTGAAGACCGTTTCGCCTTCGCCGGCAAGCACTGCCGCAACTTTTTCCGCTTCACTCGCCGGAACCACGGCGATCATGCCGACGCCGCAATTGAAGGTGCGCAGCATCTCGTTGGCGGCAACGCCGCCGGTCTTTGCGAGCCAGGAGAAGACGGCCGGCGGCTTGATGGCGCCGAGGTCGATCTCGGCGGCAAGATGCTTCGGCAGCACCCGCGGAATATTCTCGGGGAAGCCGCCGCCGGTGATGTGGGCCAGTGCCTTGATCGCACCCGTCTCGCGGATCGCCTTCAAAAGCGGTTTCACATAGATGCGCGTCGGCGTCATCAGGAGGTCGGCGAGCGTGCCTTCTCCGAAAGGTGCCGGAGCATCCCAGGCGAGGCCCGAGAGCGAAACGATCTTGCGCACCAGCGAATAGCCGTTCGAGTGGACGCCCGAGGAGGCAAGTCCGAGGATGACGTCTCCTTCGGCAATGTCGCCCGCCGGCAGAAGCTGCCCGCGCTCGGCCGCGCCGACGGCAAAGCCGGCAAGATCGTAGTCGCCGCCGGAATACATGCCCGGCATCTCGGCCGTCTCGCCGCCGATCAGCGCGCAGCCCGCCTCGCGGCAGCCGGCGGAGATTCCCGCGACGATCGCGGCGCCCTGGTCGGGATCGAGCTTGCCGGTCGCGAAGTAGTCGAGGAAGAACAGCGGTTCTGCGCCCTGCACCACGAGATCGTTCACGCACATGGCGACGAGGTCGATGCCGACCGTGTCGTGCTTGTCGGCGTCGATAGCGATCTTGAGCTTCGTGCCGACGCCGTCATTGGCTGCGACGAGGACCGGATCGCTGAAACCGGCGGCCTTCAGGTCGAAGAGGCCGCCGAACCCGCCGATCTCGCCATCGGCGCCGGGACGCCGGGTCGAGCGGACATGCGGCTTGATCTTCTCGACCATCAGGTTGCCGGCATCGATATCCACACCTGCGTCGCTGTAGGTGAGGCCGTTCTTTCCCGACTGGCTCATGCTCGCTCTCCAAGGCTCGTCGCTGATTGCGGATGCGATTGGCACGGAGAAGCGAGGAGTGCAAGCGCAGAGGCGCGCCCGATCCTGCTTTTTTCGTGAATTCGACTGTGGTCAGCACCTTCTGCCGGCCACAGGCCGTTTGCCCCGTGAGCGCTGCCGGACTTGACCTTGGCGCGCCCCAAGCCCTATCTCGTCCGAACGAACGACGCGGAAGGTGCGGTGTGCCGCGCGCAACGGGGGCCGTCATGGGCGATCGGGTCAGCAGTATGGGACTTCAGCACCAGATCTTTTTCTGGCTGCTGGTGCTTGTCGGCTTCATTGCCTTCCTGCTGGTGTTCAGTTCCATTCTTCTGCCCTTCCTCGCCGGCATGGCGCTCGCCTATTTTCTCGATCCTGTGGCCGATCGCCTGGAGCGGCTCGGTCTGAGCCGGCTGATGGCGACAATCGCCATCCTGGTCGCCTTCGTCGTCGTGCTGGCGCTGTCGCTGATGATCATCGTTCCGCTGGTCGTCACGCAGGCTGCCGAATTCATTCAGAAAATGCCGGGATACATCACGAGGCTTCAGGAATTCCTGACCGACAGCCAGTCGACGCTGTTGCCGGACTGGCTCGCCGGCCAGATGACGACGATCAAACAGAACTCGGCCAAGCTTTTGGAGCAAGGCGCTAGCTTCCTCGGCACGCTGTTCCAGCAGATCTGGAACTCCGGCTTGGCACTTCTCAATATCCTGTCCCTGTTCGTCATCACCCCTGTCGTCGCCTTCTATCTGCTGCTCGACTGGGACCGTATGGTCGACAGGGTCGACAGCTGGATACCGCGCGATTACGTCGAGGTCGTGCGGCAGATCGCTCGCGACATGAATACGACCATCGCCGGATTTGTCCGCGGCCAGGGCTCGCTCTGCCTGATCCTCGGCCTCTATTACGGGATCGGGCTGACGATGGTGGGGCTCAATTTCGGCCTCCTGATCGGCCTCTTCGCCGGCATGATCAGTTTCATTCCCTATGTGGGATCGCTGGTCGGCCTCGTGCTTGCGCTCGGCGTCGCGCTCGTTCAGTTCTGGCCGGACTATGTCTGGATCCTTTTGGTTCTCGCCGTTTTCTTCAGCGGCCAGTTTCTCGAAGGCAATATTCTGCAGCCGAAACTGGTCGGCAAAAGCGTCGGGCTGCACCCGGTCTGGCTGATGTTCGCCCTGCTTGCGTTCGGCGCGCTCTTCGGCTTCGTCGGCCTGCTCGTGGCGGTGCCCGCGGCGGCCGCGATCGGTGTGCTTGTCCGCTTCGGCATCCAGCGGTACCTTGATAGCGATCTCTATCACGGGCATAGAACAGCCGTTCACAAGGAGCCGGAGAGCCACGGCTAGAGCTTTTCGGTGCGGAAGTGCGTAGCTTCAGAAAGTGAATGCTCACGGGTAATGCATGAAGAGACATCTGTCCGAACAATTGCCTTTGGTCTTTGGCCATGCGCCCGCAACCGGTCGCGACGACCTGCTCGTCTCGGACCGGTTGAGCGCGGCCATTTCCATCGTCGATCACTGGCCCGCCTGGCCGTCGCCGGTGGTCATCATCTGCGGGCCGGTCGGTTCCGGCAAATCGCACCTTGCGGGCATCTGGCGCGAAAAGGCCAGAGCGGAGCCGATACATCCCTTTGCCGGCTCGAACGCCGCCGATATCGCCGCGGAAAAGCCGGTCCTCTTCGAGGATGCCGACCGGCAGGGCTTCGACGATGCGGCTCTCTTCCATGTCATCAACAGCGTGCGCCAGAACGGCACGGCGCTTTTGATGACGTCACGGCTATGGCCGATGTCATGGCCGGTGGGGCTTCCTGACCTCAAGTCGCGCCTCAAGGCTGCCACCGTGGTCGAAATCGGCGAGCCCGACGACGAACTGCTCGTACAGGTGCTCACCAAGCTTTTTGCCGACCGCCAGCTCCTGGTCGACGAGCGCCTGGTCGGCTACGTCGTCGCGCGGATGGAACGCTCGCTGGAGGCGGCACAGACCATCGTCGAGCGGATAGATCATCTGGCGCTTGCGCGCGGAACGCGGCCGACCCGCGCCCTGGCGGCGGAAGTCCTGGAAGAGCTTGCAAATACAAGCCTCTCCGATTGACTGTCACAGTTCCGTCGTCAAACTGGGGTAGCTCGTTCGTTCGGAGTAATGGGGCTTTACAGGCATGGACAGCGCAACGTCTGCAATCACGGAACACGAGGCATCTGCCGAGCAGAAGCGTGAGGCGCCGGCCGAGGCGCTGGACCTTCTCAAGAGCCCCGAGCGCTTCGTCAACCGCGAGTTCTCCTGGCTTCAGTTCAACCGCCGGGTCCTCGAGGAGACGCTGAACACGGCGCATCCCCTTCTGGAGCGCGTCCGTTTTCTATCGATCTCCGCCGCCAATCTCGATGAATTCTTCATGGTTCGCGTCGCGGGTCTGGAGGGCCAGGTCCGTTCCGGGCTTTCGCTGCGCAGCCCGGACGGCCTGACGCCGGCGGAAACGCTCGAGAGCATTCTGACGGAGGTCGACAATCTGCAGATGGAGCAGCAGGCATCGCTTGCCGTCCTGCAGCAATATCTCGCCAAGGAAGATATCCTCATCGTCCGTCCGGCTTCGCTTTCCGCGCAGGATCGCAGCTGGCTCGCGAACGAATTCGACCAGGCGATCTTCCCCGTGCTGACGCCGCTCTCGATCGACCCGGCACATCCGTTCCCGTTCATTCCCAATCTCGGCTTCTCGATCGGCCTGCAGCTCGTCAGCAAGACCGGTCGCGACCCGATGACGGCACTGCTGCGCCTGCCCGTGGCGCTCGATCGCTTCGTTCGCCTGCCGGACGTCAAGAACGTCATCCGCTACATCACCCTCGAAGACGTCGTCAGCCAGTTCATCGACCGGCTTTTCCCCGGCTACGAGGTGAAGGGGTCGGGCACGTTCCGCATCATTCGAGACAGCGACATCGAAGTCGAGGAGGAAGCCGAAGACCTCGTGCGCCTTTTCGAGACGGCCCTCAAGCGCCGCCGCCGCGGGTCGGTGATCCGCATCGAGACCGATTCCGAAATGCCGGCTTCGCTGCGTCAGTTCGTCGTGCAGGAACTCGGCGTTCCCGAAAATCGCGTCGCGGTACTGCCTGGCCTGCTGGCGCTGAATACGCTTTCGGAAATCACCAAGGCGCCGCGCGAGGATCTGCGCTTCGAGCCCTACAACCCGCGCTTCCCGGAACGCGTACGCGAACACGCGGGCGACTGTCTTGCGGCCATCCGCGAAAAGGACATGGTGGTCCACCACCCCTACGAATCCTTCGACGTCGTCGTGCAGTTCCTGCTGCAGGCTGCGCGCGATCCGGACGTGCTGGCGATCAAGCAGACGCTCTACCGAACCTCGAACGACAGCCCGATCGTGCGCGCGCTGATCGATGCCGCCGAGGCCGGCAAGTCGGTGACCGCGCTTGTCGAGCTGAAGGCGCGCTTCGACGAGGAGGCAAATATCCGCTGGGCGCGCGATCTCGAGCGCGCCGGCGTGCAGGTGGTTTTCGGCTTCATCGAATTGAAGACCCACGCAAAGATGTCGATGGTGGTGCGCCGTGAGGAGGGCAAGCTCAGGACCTATTGCCATCTCGGTACCGGCAACTACCACCCGGTCACGGCGAAAATCTACACCGACCTGTCGTTCTTCACCTGCAACCCGGTGATCGCCCACGACATGGCGAACATCTTCAACTTCATCACCGGCTACGGCGAGCCGGAAGGGGGCATGAAGCTCGCGGTCTCACCGCATACGCTGCGTCCGCGCATCCTCAAGCACATCGAGGAGGAGATCGTCCATGCGCAAGCCGGGCGTCCGGCGTCGATCTGGATGAAGATGAACTCCCTGGTGGATCCGGAAATCATCGACGCGCTCTACAAGGCAAGCTGCGCGGGCGTCGTGATCGATCTCGTCGTGCGCGGCATCTGCTGTCTCAGGCCGCAGGTGCCCGGGCTCTCCGACAACATCCGCGTCAAATCCATCGTCGGCCGCTTCCTGGAGCATTCAAGAATTTTCTGCTTCGGCAACGGACATGGACTTCCATCGGAGAATGCGCTTGTCTATATCGGCTCGGCGGATATGATGCCGCGCAATCTGGATAGGCGGGTGGAGACGCTCGTTCCTCTCATCAACCGCACTGTGCACGAACAGGTTCTTTCGCAGATCATGCTGGGCAATCTCATCGACAACCAGCAGAGCTACGAGATTCTTCCGGACGGCACCTCGCGCCGCATGGAAGTCGGCAAGGACGCCGAGCCGTTCAACGCTCAGCATTATTTCATGACCAATCCGAGCCTTTCGGGCCGGGGTGAGGCTCTGAAATCCAGTGCACCGAAGCTGATCGCCGGCTGGAAGAGCGGCTGGCACAAGTAAACTGGAATTGCATGGTCGAATCTGAAGCGCAGGGACGTCTGCCCGGTATCCGCCCGGTCTCCGTTGTGGATATCGGCTCCAACTCCATTCGTCTCGTCGTCTATGAAGGGCTGAGCCGTTCGCCGGCGATGCTTTTCAACGAGAAGGTGATGTGCGGCCTCGGCAAGGGCATCGATGCGACCGGCCGAATGGAGGAGGAAAGCGTGGCGAGGGCGCTGAGGGCGCTGCACCGCTTTCGTGCGCTCTCCGACCAGGCGCGCGCGACCGAGATGTATGTGCTCGCGACCGCTGCGGCGCGGGAGGCCACCAACGGAGCGGCCTTCATCGAAAGGGCGGAAGCCATCCTCGGGCAAAGGGTGAAGATCCTGAGCGGTGAGGAGGAAGCCTATTATTCGGCGATGGGCATCGTCAGCAGCTACCACGAGCCGGATGGCGTCGTCGGCGATCTCGGCGGCGGCTCGCTCGAGCTTGTCGATGTAAACGGCAAGCGGATCGGCAAAGGCATAACGCTGCCGCTGGGCGGCATTCGCCTCTTCGAACATTCGAGCGGCTCGCTCAGCAAGGCGCGGACCTGGGTACGCAAGTTCATGAAAAATGCCGAGGTCCTGAAGAAGGGGACCGGACGCACGTTCTACGCCGTGGGCGGAACCTGGCGAGCGATCGCCAAGCTGCACATGGAGATGCACAATTACCCGCTGCACATGATGCAGGGTTACGAAATCTCCTATGACGAAGCGCTGGCGATCCTCGCCGAAGTGATCGAGCCGAAGAATATCAAGCCCTCCGCCTATGCGACGATTTCCAAGAGCCGCCGGAGCCTGCTGCCCTACGGGGCGGTGACGATGCAGGAGGCAATCTCCATCATGCAACCCGAGCGCATCTCCTTTTCCGCGCTGGGCGTCCGCGAGGGCTATCTCTTTTCGCTGCTTTCCGAGGAGGAGCGCCGGCAGGACCCGCTGCTGACCGCTGCCAACGAACTCGCCATCCTTCGCGCCCGCTCGCCCGAGCATGCGCGCGAGCTCGCCGAATGGACCGGCCGCCTGGTGCCGTTCTTCGGCGTCGAGGAGACGGAAGAGGAGAGGCGCTACCGTCAGGCCGCCTGTTTGTTGGCGGATATCAGCTGGCGGGCGCATCCCGACTATCGCGGTCTGCAGGCGCTGAACATCATTGCGCACTCGGCCTTCACGGGTATCACCCATGCGGGGCGGGCCTATATCGCGCTCGCGAATTACTATCGCTTCGAAGGGCTCAACGACGACGGCGCCACGAGCCCGCTCGCCGGCATCACGACGCCGCGCCTGCACGAACTGGCCAAGCTCCTGGGCGGGCTGTTGCGCGTCGCCTATCTCTTTTCGGCCTCCATGCCGGGTGTGGCGCGCCACCTCACGCTCCGGCGATCTTCGAAGCCCGACATCGATCTCGAATTCGTCGTCCCGGCAGCCTATGCCGACTTCGAGGGCGAACGCCTCGACGGCCGGCTCCAGCAGCTCGGCAAGCTTACCGGCAAGAAGCTCGCCTTCTCCTTCGAGCGCTGATTGCTCTTTCGAACGTTCGCGCTCGACGCGCCAAGGACGTGCGGCACAACCGTGCGCCCTCAACCCTGTGCCCACATCCCTGTGCCCACATCCCTGTGCTTGCCTTGTCACAGGGATGAGGGCAGGAGGAGTGGGTCTATTCGGCCTTCAGGAATTCGCCCACTTCGAGCAACACGAATTCATTGTCGTCCGCCTTGTCGAGGGAACGCCCGGCGGAGAAAGGCAGGTTGTTGTCGTTGCCGACGATGATATGCGTCTCGTCCACGCGGTCGACATTCTCGATGGTGACGAAGGGCATGTCGTAATAGCCCTCGCCGCCGCCCTGGCGCTTGCGGTTGTCCGGATCGGCGATTTTCAGCAGGTCGACATAGCCGATCTTGCGCACGGCCTTGCCGACGTTTTCATCGTCCATGGCAATCTTGTAGACACGCTTCAGCTTCGACCCGACGGCGAAGCAATCCGGCTGCGGGTTCTTGGGGTCCGCGCAGGCCTTGTCGACGGTGCCGGCGCCGTTGTCGCGCTCGATCACCAGCGCAGTCTTCTCGTCGAGCATGTTGAAATCGCCGATCGCTTCACCGCCTTCGGCCAGCGGATACAGCCAGCTGCGCCCGGTCCAGGCCTTGCTGCCGGCGTCGAGCTCGACGATCCGCAGCGCCCGCCGGCCCTCCGCCTCTTCCACCGACTCGCTGTCTGCCCAGATCGGCCCTTCGAGCAGTCCGTAGAGCTTCGAGCCGTCCTTCGAAAGTGCCAGACCTTCGTAACCGCCGGAGCGCTTCAGGTTGAAGTCCGGTGCCTTCTTGGAGGGGTCTGCCTGCAGCGTCAGTGCCGGATTGTCGGGCGAGAGCACGGGCTTGCCGCCGACAACAGTCGCAATGACGTCGGTGAGCTTGCCGTCAAGGTCGAACTTCAGGATGTAGGGGCCGAATTCCTCACCGACCCAGAAGCCGTCGGCGACCGGCTGGATCGATTCGACGTCGAAGTCGCCGCCCGTGAGATAGCGGGTGGCCGAGCCTTCCATGACGATGGGGAAGGGGGTCTTGCGCTCGGGGTCGGACAGGAACAGGGTCTTCAACGCCTCGACCCTGCCGGCGTCCCAGTCGATCTTGAGATGGTGGAGCATCAGCATGGCGTCGGTCGAGTTGAGCTTGTTGCCGAAGCCGTTGTCCGAAAGGCTCCAGAAAGTGCCGTCCTCCATCGCCTTGATGCCGGAGAAGCCCTGCATCGGCTGGCCGTTGAAGGGAAGCGACAAACCGGTCGGGCGAACGCCGTCCTTGCCGGCGACGCTGCCCAGTTCGGCGGCGCGCTTGCGGTCGGCGGTCGAGAACTTGCCCGAGGTCTTGAGGTAGTCCGCGGCATCCGCCGGCGCGGCGACGATGGTGTTTGCGGGAAGGATCGCATGCGCCTCGAGCCTTGCAGGGAAGGCCTTTTCCTCGGCAAGCGCGGCGCTCGACGCCAGCAGGGTCAGCGCCATGGCGGCAAGGATGGATTTCGTCATAACTTCACCTCGGGTTGGAGTGCAGGTGAACCCGATAGGCGGCTTCGATGACAACTGTTTGATGTTTGTCTTACAGCGAGGTGAAAGCCTCGGCGGCCGGACTGCGAACGGTCTCCCCGGCTGGTTCCGTGGCGCCGTCGCCGCTGAGCGAACCGGCCGTGAGCGACAGAACCGCGAGCTTCTGGCCACGACCTTTGACCTCATGCTCGCCGAGATCCTCGGCGCGCACGAAGACGGGCGGGCGCAAGCGCCGCAGCAGATCGGCTGAGATCAAGACCTGACGGTTTAGCGTTCGGCACAGGCCCTCGAGGCGTGCCGTCGTGTTCACGGTGTCGCCGAAATAGGTGATCTTGTGCTTGTCGACGCCGATCTCCGCGGCAACGATCGTGCCGCCATGCAGAGCGGCACGCAGGCGCGGCACCTCGCCGTAGTCTTTTTGCCAGCGATGGGCGTCCGCTTCGATCTGCTCCAGAATGTCGAACACGCAGCGGATGCAGGCTGCATCCGCGACAGCGCGATCGTAAGGCCAGGTGATCACGGCAGCGTCGCCGACATAGTCGTCGATGGACCCGCCATAGCGCAGCACGGGATCAGCCATGGCTGCAAACAGCTTTCCCAAATATTCCTGCATGCGCAGGTCGCCGAAGCGCTCGGCAAGCGATGTCGATCCGGCGAGATCGATGAAAAGAAACACGCGTTCCTCCTGCACCGGCTTGCGGTATCGTCCGGTCAGGAGGCTCAGGAAAACGTCGCGGCCGAGCAATTCGCGCACCCTGAGCACGAAGATGATCGGACCGGAGGTCGCAAGTGCGTACACCAGCACGTTGAGCGATGGCAGCATCGCGTCCGTCCTGCTTTCACGCATGACGCCGGCGACGTGCAAAAGCAGCCCGGCGGCTGCGTATCCGACGTTGACGAATATGAAGTAGACGGCGAGGGACGAGAGAAGAAACGCCGGCGTCGGCGATCCGTGGATTCTCCGGTAAAGGCGCCGGAAGATGATGTGCCGTTCAAAGGCGAGAATCGGCATGCACATGAAGAGCGCATAGGTTGCGCCGATCAGGCCGCCGCCGCCGTAGACGACCCACGCATAGGCCATGCCGCTGCCGGCGACGACGAGCAGCAACAGGATGATCTCGAGCGTGGAAAATCTCCAGCGCATGTGACAGCCTCGAAATCGAGAATTTACAGCGCCGCGCGTCTTATCAGGCACGCAAAGGTCGCCGGAGCAATTTGAGTTGCTACATGTTTTGTCCTGAAAGGACACATGCAGTTGAAGCCCGCGGGGCCGGGCGGCGGCGATCAGCCCTCGAAATGTCTCGGCTAAGCTCAGATTCGGGCGGAAAGTTGTCGTCGAGCGGCGGTTTTCAACCGCCGATTTCCATCGCCTCGACTTTTTTGTCGACGAAGCGCAATGCCACCTCGCCGTTGATGAGTTTCAGCGCCGTCATGCCGAAGAGCTCACGCCGCCAGCCCTTGAGCGCGGCGACGTCCGCACCTTCGCCCTCGGCTGCGATCCTGTCGAGATCGTCGCTGTTGGCGATGATCTTGGCCGCGACTCCCTCCTTTTCGGAGATGAGTTTCAGCAGCACCTTGAGCAGCTCGCTCGCCGCCGCAGCGCCCTCGGGTGCGTGGTTCTGGCGCGGCAGGCGCGGCAGCTCGCCCCTCGGGATCGCAAGGGCTTCGCCGACTGCCTCGATGAGGGCCGTCCCCGCGCTGGAGCGCTCCCAGCCCTTGGGAATGGTCCTGAGGCGTCCGAGCGCCTCGGCATCCTTCGGCTGCTGCTGCGCAATCTCATAGATCGCATCATCCTTGATAATTCGCCCGCGCGGCACGTTGCGGGCGCGCGCTTCGCGTTCGCGCCACGCCGCCACCTTCTGCAGGACGGCGAGCTCGATGGGTTTCTTCACCCGCATCTTCAGCCGCTGCCAGGCATTGTCCGGGTGGAGATCGTAGGTCTCCCGGCTTTCGAGGATCGCCATTTCCTCCGCAAGCCATGAGGAGCGTCCCTCGCGATCCAGTTCCTTGGTGAGGTACTGGTAGATATCCCTCAGATGCGTCACGTCCGCCAGCGCATAGTCGAGCTGCTTGTCGGTGAGCGGTCTGCGGCTCCAATCGGTGAAGCGGGACGACTTGTCGATCTGCTCGTTCTTGATGCGGTTGACGAGCTGGTCATAGGACACGCTGTCACCGAAGCCGCAAACCATCGCGGCCACCTGCGTATCGAAGATCGGATGAGGAATGAGATTTCCGAGATGGTGGATGATCTCGATGTCCTGCCTGGCGGCGTGGAACACCTTCACGACATCCGGGTTGCTCATCAGCGCGAAGAACGGGGCGAGGTCGATCCCGGGTGCCATCGGATCGACGATCACTGCCATTTCCGGGCTTGCCATCTGAATGAGGCACAGCACCGGCCAGAACGTGGTTTCGCGCAGGAACTCCGTATCGATCGTAATATAGCTTGAACGGGCCAGCTCTCGGCAGGCGGCCTCAAGATCTGCTGTCGTTTGAATCATCGGGCTTTAATCACTGTGGCAAAAATGCGGCTTTGAGTTTCCCCGTGTACCGTTTCACGGCACCTGTCACAATCGAAATTGTCAGGCGACCCGGAAATAAGCCGACATCCCGGTCTTTTGATGTTCGATGATATGGCAATGGAAGACCCAGTCGCCGGGATTGTCCGCGACCAGTGCGAGCTGCGCCTGTTCGTCCGGCAAGAGCAGGATCGTGTCGGTCGGCGGCGGCAGCACGCTCCGCCTGTTAGAGGCGAGGATGCGGAAGCTCAGCCCATGCAGATGGATCGGATGGGCATGCGGCGTGCGGTTGGCGATCTCCAGCACATAGCTTTTCCCGAATTTGAGTTCCTCGATGGGGGCGACCGGATCGGGCGTGTCACCTGGCCACGGAACCTTGTTGATCGCCCAGAACGTATAACCGAGCGAGCCGCAGATCGAAGCGGCCGGCTCGTGCTCGGCCGTAGCGGTCAGGTCGATCGGAATACGCTTGGCCGTGGAAATGTCGGCTTCGGCAACGGGGTTCGGGGGCAGAGGTGCGATATCCCCGAGCTCCCGCTTCAGCGAAGTGCCGACTGCCCGGAAGGCTGCGATCGTCCAGGGGCTGGAGCCGCGGAAATTGCCAAGCCGTGCGTGCTGGCCCTCGCTCTGCGGCATGCGGAGCGCAAGATCGACGCGCTGGCCGGGGCCGAGGTCGAGCCGGTCGAGCGCGAAGGGGATTTCGACCGGGTTGCCGTCGAGGGCGATCACCCTGGCCTCTGCGCCTTCGAGCCCGATCGTGTAGATGCGCGTAACGTCGGTTGCGGCGATTCTCACGCGGACGAGCCCGCCGGCGGGAGCGTCGTAGACCGGCTCGCGCTGCCAGTTCGCGGTTCTCACCGTTCCATAGGTCCCGCCGCGCGCCGCATCCCGCGGTTTGAAAGGGGCGATGAACTCGCCGCTCGCGCCGAGCCGCCAGTCCCTGAGGTTGAGAACGATCTCGGAATCGAAACTCGGATCCTCCGGGTTCTCGACGACGATCACGCCAGTCAGGCCGCTCCCCATCTGCATCAGCGTATTGCAGTGCGGGTGGTACCAGAAGGTGCCGGCGTCCGGCGGTGTGAAGAGATAGTCGAAGCCGTCGCCGGGATAGACATAGGGCTGCGTCATTTCCGGCACGCCGTCCATCGCATTGGCGATCCTCAGTCCATGCCAGTGGACGGTCGTCGGCTCGTCCAGACGGTTGACCAGCCTCGCCGCGAAGGGCTCGCCCTTGCGCATCCTCAAAACGGGCGGCATGGCGGTGCTTGCCGGATCGCCCGGATCATAGGTCATGACCCGGGGGGTGACGCCGCCGGCCGCGATCTGCGCCTCGGCGAACCGCGCCGTCAGGATCTGCGGATCGGGGGCTGCGCCCGCCCTCGCGGCGAGACCGGCGCCGAGCGTGAAGGCGCCGCCAAGCGCGGCTGAACCCTGGAGAAACATTCGGCGATTGAGCATCGGTATCTTTGCGTGTCTATTTCCGGAGGGAGGGGAGCGGCGCGGCAAAGCACGCTTCGCCCCCGAAAAACGGTCCGGTCCGTTATTAAACCTGATTTTCACTTTCAGCAATTCGGCAGCGGCGCGTAGATCACGATGTTTTTGGGCCGGGTCGACCTAAAACATCGTGATCGATTCCGAGAAGTTGAGACGCGGGATGCGGGCGGAAAACCGCACGCACTTTTCCTCATCCCGCTCTAGCTGCAGCCCTATCGGATCAAGGCTCTTTCCGCGTCTGGCCGCCCGCAAGCTTGTTGAAGAAGGACGATGTGCGCAGAAGGCTGCGAAACCGCATCGACCGTTCCTCGGTTGGAACGGGTTTGCGCGCGGTCATGCGCCGGATCGTGTAGGCCATGAAGAGCGCCAGGATTGCTGCCGTATAGATGAAGAGCACAGGCGGTTCGAAGATCTCGAGCAGGAAGGATGCGAGGAGCGGCCCGATGATGGCTCCGAGCGACCAGAAAAAGAGCATGCCGGCGGAGACGAGCGCATGCTGGCCTTCGGCCGCATGGTCGTTGGCATGCGCGGAGCAGAGCGAGAAGAGCGGCATCGCGAATGCGCCGAAGGCGAAGATGCCGGCGAAGTTCAACCACTCGTCGCTTCCGGCGACGAAGGCGAGGAAGAGCCCCGCGAGAAGGGAGCCGAAGGTGGCGATCAGGATGATCAGCCTGCGGTCGATCCGGTCGGAGTAGTATCCCAGCGGATATTGAAGCACGACGCCGCCGATGATGCCGGCGCTCATGAAGGTTGCGATCGCCGTCACCGAAAGGCCGATCTCCTGCGCATAGATAGGGCCGAGCGAGCGGAACGCGGCATTGGTGAGGCCGACGACGATGCAGCCGATGGTGGCCAGCGGCGAGATGTTCCAGAGCGCCTTCACGTCGAAGCGTATCGCTTCCGGTGCGACCGGGCTCGACCGATCGGCAAAGGAGATCGGCACGAGCGAAAGCGTCAGCGCCATCGAGATGATGGCGAAAAGCTCGAAGCCGCCGATCCCGATGCCGGGAATTGCATATTGTGCAGCCGTCACCGAGCCGAGATCGACGAGGCGATAGATCGAAAGGGTACGCGCGCGGTTGCCGTTGGTGACGCTGGCATTCAACCAGCTCTCGACCGTGGCGAAGAGACTCGCGAAGCAGATGCCGGCGACGAGCCGCATCAGGAACCAGAACCACGGATCGATGACGAGCACCATGGCGATCGCAGCGGCGGAAGCGATGGCTGCCATCGCCGAAAAGGTGCGGATATGGCCGATCGCCCTCAGAATGCGGGTGACGTAGACGCAGCCGATTGCAAAGCCGACATTGTAGCCGGCGCCGATCACGCCGATCAGCGAGGTCGAGAATCCTTCTTCGAGCGCTCTCAAGGAAATGAACGTGCCCTGCAACCCGTTGCCGCCGATCAGAATGCCTGCGGTGACGAGCAGCGGGATGAGCGGGCGAATCTGGGACATGGAACAGAAGGCATCCGATTGCGGCCGCGACTCGCGCGATACGCGACCCTTGCCCCTGTTTAACCGTGGCTGACGCGCGGGAACAGTAGCAATTTGTGACCACTCGTGTCCAAATTTGCGCCGTACCGCTTGCGGCTGTGGTCGAAGCGGGCAACTTGTGCGACCGGGGCAGCGCTCTTGCCGCCGGCGCCGCCGCGGCCTTGACAAAACCGGCGCATCATGCGCTTTTCCGCCCGACTTTGACCATGCCGCCCTGCGCCGTTCTGCGAGCTGCGCGGCCTTTAAGCAATTCCGGGACTATACGATGCACCGTTACCGCAGCCACACCTGTGCCGCCCTCCGCAAGTCGGATGTCGGCTCCACCGTTCGCCTTTCCGGCTGGGTTCACCGCGTCCGCGATCACGGCGGCGTGCTCTTCATCGACCTGCGCGACCATTACGGCATGACCCAGGTCGTCGCCGATCCGGATTCGCCGGCCTTCAAGACCGCCGAGACCGTGCGCGGCGAATGGGTCATTCGCGTCGATGGCGCCGTCAAGGCGCGCACCGACGATACGGTCAACAAGAACATGCCCACCGGCGAGGTCGAACTCTATGCCCGCGAGATCGAGGTTCTCTCGGCCGCCAAGGAGCTGCCGCTGCCGGTCTTCGGCGAGCCGGACTATCCGGAAGACGTGCGCCTGAAATACCGCTTCCTGGATCTCCGCCGCGAGACGCTGCACAAGAACATCGTCAGGCGCACCGAGATCATCGCCGCAATGCGCCGGCGGATGGGCGACATCGGCTTTACCGAATACACGACGCCGATCCTGACTGCCTCCTCGCCGGAAGGTGCGCGTGACTTCCTGGTGCCGAGCCGCATCCACCCGGGCAACTTCTATGCGCTGCCGCAGGCGCCGCAGCAATACAAGCAGCTTCTGATGGTCGCCGGCTTCGACCGCTACTTCCAGATCGCGCCCTGTTTCCGCGACGAGGATCCGCGCGCCGACCGGCTGCCCGGCGAGTTCTACCAGCTCGACCTCGAGATGAGCTTCGTCGAGCAGGAAGACGTCTGGGACGCCATGGAGCCGATGATCCGGGCAATCTTCTCGGATTTCGCCGGCGGCAAGCCGGTGACCGACAAGTTCCCGCGTATCCCCTACGACACGGCGATCCGCAAATACGGTTCCGACAAGCCGGATCTGCGCAACCCCATCGAGATGCAGGAAGTCACGGAGCATTTCGCCGGATCCGGCTTCAAGGTCTTCGCCAACATGATCGCCTCCAACCCGAAGGTGGAGATCTGGGCCATTCCCGCCAAGACCGGCGGCTCCCGCGCATTCTGCGATCGCATGAATGCCTGGGCCCAGAGCCAGGGGCAGCCGGGCCTCGGCTACATCTTCTGGCGCAAGGAGGGCGAGAAGCTCGAAGGCGCCGGTCCGCTGGCCAAGAATATCGGCGAGGAACGGACCGATGCGATCCGCACGCAGCTCGGCCTCGAAGATGGCGACGCCTGCTTCTTCGTGGCTGGCGAGCCGGCGAAGTTCTACAAGTTCGCCGGCGAGGCCCGCACCAGGGCCGGCGAGGAACTGAACCTCGTCGACCGGGACCGCTATGAGCTTTGCTGGATCGTGGACTTCCCGTTCTATGAATGGAACGAGGAGGAAAAGCGTGTCGACTTCGCCCACAACCCCTTCTCGATGCCGCAGGGCGGTCTGACGGCACTTTCGAGCGACGATCTCCTGTCGATCAAGGCGTTTCAGTACGACATGGTCTGCAACGGCTTCGAGATCGCCTCGGGCTCGATCCGTAACCAGTCGCCGGAACTGATGGTCAAGGCTTTCGAGAATGTCGGCCTGAGCCAGGCCGACGTCGAAGAGCGGTTCGGCGGTCTCTACCGTGCGTTCCAGTACGGTGCCCCGCCGCATGGCGGCATGGCCTTCGGCATCGATCGCATCGTCATGCTGCTGGTCGGCGCCAAGAACCTGCGCGAGATTTCGCTGTTCCCCATGAACCAGCAGGCCCAGGATCTGCTGATGGGCGCGCCTTCTCAGGCGACGCCTGCGCAACTCAGGGAGCTCTCGATCCGACCGATCCCGCAGAAGAAGGATTGATCTTCTTCGAGACCGAACGAACCCGGCGACGATCTCGCCGGGTTTTTCTTTGGTCCGGTTCCTTGTTTTCGAAGCGCAGGAGGAGAGTGTCCCCGAATGCGGTACGTGACGCTCGCCTTGACAGCGGGTGTTTCGAGGCGTTTCCTTTCCGTGCAACTCATCGGTTGGAGGGAACAATGGTCAAGAGCCTCAAGGATCTGCTGGCGGAAGCAAACGGCTCAGTCCCGAAATTGTCTCCCGCCGAGGCCGCCGAGAAGATGCGCTCCGGTGATGTGTTGATCGTGGACGTCCGTGATCCGACAGAAGTCCAGCAAACCGGCAGGATCAAGGGGGCGGTAAACGTCTCGCGGGGCATGCTGGAGTTTCGGGCAGACCCGGAAAGCCAATATCACAATCCAGTCTTTCAGAAGGACAAGACCATCCTTCTGCATTGTGCCTCCGGCGGCCGTTCCGCTCTTGCGGGCAAGACCCTGCAGGATATGGGATACTCGGCCGTTTACAACATCGGCGGCTTCAAGGATCTGGCGGAAGGCGGTATCGAAACAGAACCGGCTTGAGCCGCTCGATCAGAAACACCTGGTGGTTTGATTTAGGCGCTGCCCCTCATCCGCCTGCCGGCACCTTCTCCCCGCAAGCGGGGCGAAGGAGACTCGCGGGGCGCGCCGCTTGTCCCTTCTCCCGTGAACGGAGAGAAGGTCGCGCAGCGGGATGAAGAGCCGTGTGCGGCGAACCGCGCGTCGCTATGTCGAACGGAACTCCGCCCCTCATCGCCCGCAAGCGGGGCGAATGAGACGCGCGGGGGGCTCGCCACTTGTCCCTTCTCCCCGTCGTACGGGGAGAAGGTCGCGGCAGCGGGATGAGGGGCGGCCTTCATCGGTCGTGCGTGCTCGAGCGCGCTTCTCAGAAGTCCATTCCGCCGCCAGGCGGCATCTGCGGCTGCCCGTCCTTCTTCGGTTTCTCGGCGATCATCGCTTCCGTCGTCACGAGAAGACCGGCGATGGAGGCAGCGTCCTGAAGCGCGGCGCGCACGACCTTCGCGGGATCGATGACGCCCATTTGGAAGAGATCGCCGAATTCTCCAGTCTGGGCGTTCCAGCCAAAGGCGAAATCCTGTTTCTCGCGCAGCTTCCCGACTATGATCGATCCCTCGGCGCCGGCGTTCTCGGCGATCTGACGCACGGGTGCCTCGATTGCGCGGCGGACGATCTCGATGCCCACGCGCTGGTCGTCATTGGCGGTGGCAAGACCGTTGAGCGCGCTCACGACCCGCAGCAGCGCCACGCCGCCGCCGGGCAGAATGCCTTCCTCGACCGCCGCGCGCGTTGCATGCAGCGCATCGTCGACACGGTCCTTCTTCTCCTTGACTTCGACCTCGGTCGAGCCGCCGACGCGGATGACCGCGACGCCGCCCGCGAGCTTGGCGAGCCGCTCCTGCAACTTCTCTCGATCATAGTCCGAGGTCGTGTCCTCGATCTGTGCCTTGATCTGTGCGACGCGGCCGCCGATATCCTCCTTCGATCCGGCGCCGTCGACGATCGTCGTCGTCTCCTTGTCCACCATGATGCGCTTCGCACGGCCGAGGGTATCCATCGTGGTGTTTTCGAGCTTGATCCCGAGTTCCTCGGAAATGACGGTGCCGCCGGTCAGGATCGCGATATCTTCCAGCATGGACTTGCGACGGTCGCCGAAGCCCGGGGCCTTGACCGCAGCGATCTTCAGGCCGCCGCGAAGCTTGTTGACGACGAGGGTGGCGAGCGCCTCTCCCTCGACATCTTCGGCAATGATCAGGAGCGGCTTGCCGGACTGGATGACCGATTCGAGAATTGGGATCATCGCCTGCAGGTTGGAGAGCTTCTTCTCGTGAAGCAGGATGTAGGCGTCTTCCAGCTCCACCCTCATCTTTTCCTGATTGGTGATGAAATAGGGGGATAGATATCCCCGATCGAACTCCATTCCCTCGACGACTTCGAGTTCGATCTCGGCGGTCTTGGCCTCCTCGACGGTGATCACGCCCTCATTGCCGACCTTTTCCATCGCTTCGGCCAGGTAACGGCCGATTTCGGCATCGCCATTGGCCGAAATCGTCGCCACCTGGGCGATTTCGGCATTTTTGGAGACCTTGCGGGCATTGTTCCTGAGTTCCTTGACGATCGCCTCGACGGCAAGATCGATGCCGCGCTTCAGATCCATCGGGTTCATTCCCGATGCGACGGCCTTGGCGCCCTCCCTAACGATAGCCTGCGCGAGTACGGTGGCAGTGGTGGTGCCGTCGCCGGCAATGTCGCTGGTGCGCGACGCCACTTCGCGCAGCATCTGCGCGCCCATATTCTCGAACTTGTCCTCGAGCTCGATTTCCTTGGCGACCGAAACCCCGTCCTTGGTGATCCGCGGTGCACCGAAGGACTTGTCGATGACGACGTTCCGCCCCTTCGGTCCCAAAGTCACGCGGACCGCGTTGGCCATGATGTCCACGCCGCGCAGCATCCGATCGCGGGCATCACTGGTGAATTTGACTTCCTTGGCAGCCATTTATGCCTCCCTCCACACGGAATTCCCGAATGTATTCGTGCTTCTTTCGCGTCGCCGGCACGCTCCTCCTGCAGCGCCGCGGGTTGACGGGGAGCCGGCCATGCCGTGCTCCCCCGTCGCTGCCGATTGCATTCACTCCTCGTCGTCCTCGGGCGTCAGAATATCGATCAGCGCCGCAACGCGGCCGGCCGGAAGATGGCGGCCTTCGCCGATCAGCGCCTCGTCGTTGTTGACCCACGCTATTGCTTCGGCAAGTTCACTCGCGGTCGCGCCCGTCGCGAGAAGTTCAGCCATCAGCGTTTCGTCGACAGGGCCGAGGATGGCGGTGATATCCGAATGCTTCAGTCCCATGGCGTCCTCCTTCCGCTTGGTCGGTCGGGAATGCGCAAACTGTCGGCACGCAAAAATAGATAGGCGATCGCGTGCGAGCATCAAGCATCGCATCATATCATCGATCGGGCGGATGAAAAAAAACCCCGGCGACAAGGCCGCCGGGGGTTCCGCATGGGGCCGCGCCATAAGCGCAATCAGTCGTTCGCCGTCACCTTGACGCCCAGCACGGACGGGACGGTGTTGGGAGCCCCCATCGCAGCACCCATGATCATCGGGAACGGCACGGGTTTTTCCGGCTCAGCGCTGATCGTCAGGCTCTTCGGATTGTCGAGAAAGGCGTTGACGGCGCTGGAGACCTGGTTCTGCAGTTCCGGGAGATTGAGCTGCGCCATCATGATCGGCACGAGCCCCTTCAGCGATTGCGCCAGCTGTTCGCCGGTGACGCCCTGCTGGCTGCCGGCGTAGTCGAGCGCCTTTTTCGTGATCGATGCATCGTCGAAGCGGATCGAGGCGCTGTTGAAGGTAAGCTGCTGCATGAGGCCGAGCATCGCCAGCGCCATCGCCTGGTCGGCTTCCTTCCTGTTCGGGTTTGCCTCAGCCGCTTTGGCTGCCTCCTGCAACGACTTCATGAATTGCAGCGTATAGCCGGATAAGTCCATCGCGATATTCAGTCGGCCGACATTCTTGAAGTCCAGCGCGTATTCGTCGAGAGCAAGGTTGCCGGTTTGCAATTCCCAGCTGCCCTTCATCGTGACTCCGCCGTCGAGCGTCGTCAGCCCAAGCTTCTCGACCGCCTCCTTTGCCTTGGCATCCTCGATCTGCGACAGATCCGCCTTGATTCCGGCAAGCGTCGCGTCGAAGTCGAAGCCCGCATCGTTTTCCTGCCGCGTAAGATTGGTTTCCGTACTCTCGGCGGTGAAGACGTCCTTGCCTTTGACGTTTACGGTCATGGGGCCGGTGCCGGCCGTTTCATAAAGCAGGATGTCATCGATCGTGGTACCGCTCGCATTGCCCGGAATGGACAGGCCGCCGATCGAGATGTCCTTGACCGAGAAGCTTGCATCCTTGTCGCTGACAGCGATATCCGGGAAGGAGACGGTCTCGGCATAGTAGCCGCCGCCTTTTTCCTCGACGCCTTCGAACGTCACTTCGCCTATGTCGATGGACGTGCCGGGCTTCGCCACCACCTGCAGCTTCATGCCGGTGACCGTCACCACGTCGCCGTCGGCCTCCGCCTTGTCGTAGGTCACCGAAGTGCCGTTGGGCGACGTCGCTGCATTGAGCTTTTGCATCATGTCCGCGCCGTCCAGAGCCATGGCCGGTCCGGCGAGGGTAAGGAGGGCGGCGCTGGCCAGCATCAGGCGGACTTTGCGCGTATGTATCATCGGAGTTCCTTGTGAAATCGTTCTGATTGCGTCGATCATGCCCGGACGATACGCAAGCGCAGTTCTGCCGCCAAGTGCAAACTCGCGCGGGGGCGGGGCAGGGATCCCCCGCCGGTGACGTTCTCCACAGTGGCATAACCCGGAATTCTTGCCGTTCCGCGCCTGTTGAGGTAGCAAGGACATATGGGACAAAGCCTTTTGCCGCCGTCTGGCGGGGATGACAACATTCAGCCGGTTGACCTGAAGGCGGCGCTGGAAGAGCGCTATCTCGCCTATGCGCTGTCGACCATCATGCATCGCGCGTTGCCGGATGTCCGCGACGGCCTGAAGCCGGTCCATCGCCGGATCATTCATGCCATGAGCGAGATGGGCCTCAGGCCCAATTCCTCGTTCAAGAAATGCGCCCGTATCGTCGGCGACGTCATCGGTAAGTTCCACCCGCATGGCGACCAGTCGGTCTATGACGCGCTGGTACGCCTCGCGCAGGACTTCTCCCAGCGCTATCCGGTCGTCGACGGCCAGGGCAACTTCGGCAATATCGACGGCGATAACGCTGCCGCCTACCGTTACACCGAAGCGAAGATGACCGAGGTCGCAGCCCTCCTCCTGGAGGGGATCGACCAGGACGCGGTCGATTTCCGACCGACCTACAACGAGGAGGACCAGGAGCCGACCGTGCTTCCCGGCGCCTTCCCGAATCTGCTCGCCAATGGCGCGTCCGGTATCGCCGTCGGCATGGCGACCTCCATCCCGCCGCACAATGCGCATGAACTCTGCGACGCGGCGCTCCATCTCATCAAGCATCCGGATGCGACGGTGGAGGATCTGCTGTTCGATCCGGCCAATCCGCAGCGCGGCGGCATCGAAGGGCCGGATTTCCCGACCGGGGGCGTGATCGTCGAGAGCCGCGCAAGCATGGCCGAGTCCTATCGGACCGGCCGCGGCGGTTTTCGCGTGCGGGCACGCTGGGCGGTAGAGGATCTGGGACGCGGCGGCTTCCAGATCGTCGTCACCGAAATTCCCTATCAGGTCCAGAAGTCGCGCCTGATCGAAAAGATCGCCGAGCTGCTCATCGCGCGCAAACTGCCGCTTCTCGAGGATATCAGAGACGAATCGGCCGAGGACGTCCGCGTCGTGCTGGTGCCGAAGAGCCGCTCGGTCGACGCCAATATCCTGATGGAATCGCTCTTCAAGCTTACCGAACTCGAGAGCCGCATTCCGCTGAACATGAACGTGCTGTCGATGGGCCGCGTACCGCGGGTCATGGCGCTCAACGAGGTGCTCAGCGAATGGCTGGCGCACCGCCGGGAGGTCCTGCAGCGGCGCTCGCGCCACCGGCTCGCCGCAATAGATCGGCGGCTCGAGATTCTCGGCGGCTATCTCATCGCCTATCTCAACATCGACGAGGTCATCCGCATCATCCGCGAGGAGGATGAGCCGAAGGCGGTGATGATCGAGCGCTTCGGGCTCACCGATGTCCAGGCCGAAGCGATCCTCAACATGCGGCTGCGCTCGCTGCGCAAGCTCGAAGAATTCGAGATCCGCACCGAATTCGATTCGCTGTCGAAGGAGAAGGCGGAAATCGAGGCGTTGCTCGCCTCTGGTGACAAGCAGTGGCAGGCGGTCGCCTGGGAAATCGGCGAGGTCAAGAAGAAATTCGCCAAGGCGACCGAGCTCGGCAAGCGCCGCAGCACCTTCTCCGACGCGCCCGACGCGGATGTCGAAGCCATTCAGCAGGCGATGATCGAAAAAGAGCCGATCACGGTCGTCATCTCGGAGAAAGGCTGGATCCGGGCGTTGAAGGGGCACATCGCCGATACGTCTTCACTCCAGTTCAAGGACGGCGATGGACTGAAGGTTTCGTTTCCCGCCCAGACCACGGACAAGATCCTCATCTTCACGACGGGCGGGAAGGCCTACACGCTTGGCGGCGACAAGCTGCCCGGCGGCCGCGGTCACGGAGAACCCTTGCGCATCATGGTCGATATGGAGAACGACCAGGACGTGCTGACGGCCTTCGTGCACGATCCGGCACGCAAGCTCATCGTCTCGTCCACGGCCGGCAATGGCTTCGTCGTCACCGAGAGCGATATCGTCGCCAACACGCGCAAGGGCAAGCAGGTGATGAACGTCACCATGCCCGACGAGGCCAAGCTCGTCGTTCCGGTCAAGGGCGATCATCTCGCCGTCGTCGGCGAGAACCGCAAGATGCTCGTCTTCCCGCTGGTCCAGGTTCCCGAAATGGCGCGCGGCAAGGGCGTGCGTCTCCAGCGCTACAAGGATGGCGGCGTGTCCGATATCCGCTCTTTCGCAATCGCCGAAGGGCTTACCTGGGAAGACAGCGCCGGCCGTGTCTTCACCAAGACCAGGGACGAACTGATCGAGTGGATGGGTGATCGCGCCGGCGCCGGGAGGGTCGTCCCGAAGGGCTTCCCACGGAGCGGCAAGTTCAGCGGCTAGATCGGTAACACCGGGCTTGCAAGCGCGGAGCGTTCGTGGATCAATGTTGGTGGATAGCGCGGGCCGGTGTCCTCGCTATCCTGAAAGTCGCTGTAATTCCTTGATCTCCTGCATGTTCCTTAGATCGGCTCCGATTCGAGCGACCATGCGGCGGCGAGATGAACGCGATGACCTCGGCTCTTGACGATACGTTGCTGGCGCTGGCCGATCCGATGCGCCGCCGCATATTCGAAGTCCTGTTTGCCGGCGAAACGCCCGCGGCGGGTATCGCTGCGGCCATCGGCATCGGGCAGGACGTCCTTGCGGGGCATCTGGTCGTCCTGGAGACAGCGGGGCTGGTTGCCCGGCGGTGGAACGCCGGGAAGGAACTCGTCAAGGCCGATCCCGCGCCGCTCGAGATTGCCGCCGAGTGGATCGACACCAATCGCGAGCTCTGGGCGATGCAGTCGCAGATGCAGGAATCCTCCAGGGACGGGACGCCCGAACAGCGATAGTGGCCCGAACAGCGACGTGGAGTCGTCGCTCGCATCCTCGCGCGGTGCAAAGTGCCCCTCATCCGGCCTGCCGGCCACCTTCTCCCCGCAAGCGGGGCGAAGGGGACTCGTGGCGGTGCTCCGCATCCCTTCACCGGGGTGAAACAAGTGTTCGAGAGTGCCGCTTGTGCCTTCTCCCCGCTTGCGGGGAGAAGGTGCCGGCAGGCGGATGAGGGGCAATCTTATCCCGCAACTTCCACGCAGGCGATGCGCGCCCGCGCCGCCTTCACCCGCATCTGCCAAAACGAATGGCCGAGCAAAGCGAGAATGAGGATCGTGCCGCCGAGGAGCGTTCGGCTCGTCGGCGTTTCGGCAAAGACGATCCATACCCAGATCGGCGCCAGAATGGTCTCCAGCAGGTAGAACATGCCGACTTCCGGAGCGGAAAGGTAGCGCGGCCCCGTCGCCAGACAGAAGAAGGCAAGCGGGATCATCACCAGTCCGTTGAAGAGGATGTAGGCGGGTTCGGCGATCGTGAGGCCGCCGGACGGCAAAAGCATGAAGGCGGCGATCGCCGGGAAGATCGCCGTCGTCAGCGGCACGAGCGACATGTCGCGGCCGCTGGCGCGGCTGATCGTGATCGCGCTTGCGAGCAGGAAGGCCGAGGATGCCGCCATCGCGTCGCCGAAGACATGCCCGCTTTCGAGCCCGTCGCTGACGATCACACCGACGCCGACGAGCATGACCGCCATCGTCAGGAAGGTGGCGTTGGAGGGGCGCTCCCCAAGGAATATCCAGGAGAGGATCGCTGCGAACATCGAAGTGAACGCCAGGATGAAGACCACGTTCGCGGTCGACGTATTGAAGACGGCGAGCAGGAAAGTGAAGGAGTTGATGCCGTAAAAGATCCCGGCGATCAGGCCGGCCTTTCCCGGGATCAGGGCGACGCGGCGGCCGAGCAGGCGGTTGATCACCACCCATGTGGCGAGTGCGGCAAGGAAGGTCGAGAGGCTGCGCACGGCAAGGATCGACCAGACCTCGCCATCTGCCGACCGGATCAGCGGAATGTCGAAGGAGAGCGCAAGGCCGCCGAGGCCGGTGATGGCAAGGCCGCGCCGGTGCCGGGCGGCGTCAGTGGATGGGGTCAATTTTCAATCCGTGGCGGGTTTGGTGGAATCGTGCTCGCCAGAATAGCGCTCCCAGCCGCGGGCCATAAGGTGCTCTTGCGGCAAAAACTTTGTCTTATACCCCATTTTGCGCGATCCCTTGACCCAATAGCCGAGATAGACATGCGGCAGACCGCGTTCCTTTGCCCGGCGGATATGATCCAGAATCATGTAGGTGCCGAGGGATCGCTCGGAGAGAGCCGGATCGAAGAAGGAATAGACCATGGAGAGGCCGTCGCTCATCCGGTCCGTCAGGGCCGTGGCGATCAGGGGGCCTCGCGCCTTGTCGTTGATGCCGTCGCCTTCTACCCGCAACCGGTACTCGATGATCTTCGTGTGTACATGGGTATCCTCGACCATCATCGCATAGTCGAGCACCGACATGTCGGACATGCCGCCTTTCTGATGGCGACAGTCGAGATAGCGCCGGAAGAGATTGTACTGCTCGCTCGATGGCTCGGCCGGATATTCCGCGGAGACGATCTCGCCATTGGCCGCAAGCACGCGGCGCATGGATCGCGTGGGTGCGAATTCGTTGGTGAGTATGCGCACGGAAATGCAAGCCCGGCAGGTCTCGCAGGCGGGGCGGTAGGCGATGTTCTGCGAGCGGCGGAAGCCGCCCTGCGTCAGCAGGTCGTTGAGCTCCGGCGCCCGCTCTCCCACCATATGGGTGAATACCTTCCGTTCCATCTGGTTCGGCAGATAGGGACAGGCTGCCGGTGCGGTCAGGTAGAACTGAGGAGACGGTGCGGTCTGCGTGTTCATCGAGCGGGGGGATCACTCTTCGTGCGGTTGCTCATCGTAATAGCATGGCCGAAGAATGGAAAACGTCAACACACTCGTTCGGCGTAACGGTCCCGTCAGTACATGTCGCGCCGAACGGCCACGGTGCCGATCAGCAGGTCGTGCAGCAGACGGCCGCGGTCGGTGAAGAGGCCGATCAGCAGGATGAGCGGCGTCAACAGCGCATTGGCGATCCAGAATATCGCCAGATGGACGATTGCCGTCAGGAAATCCATTGGCCGACCATCCGTCCGGGCGATCGCAACGCCCATGATCCTCATGCCGGGTGACGCCTGCTCGCGGCCGCCGACCGTCAGTCCGAAATAGAGCATCGCCACCAAAGCGAAGAGGACCGGGTAGAGGAGAAAGCCGAGGCCGAGCGTCAGGATGCCGAGGAAGAAGACCACGACGGCCGCCGGTATCCACAGCAGCGCGACGATCAGGTAATCGATGATGAAGGCGAATATCCTGCGTGACAGTACGCCCTGATAGGCGCGCCAGTCCTCGCTCGGAAGCCTCAGTTCTTCATTATGCATGCTCATGCGCGTGCCTCAAATTGCTATCCACCCAAGATATGGGGAGCGAATGCGGTAAAACTATGCACTGCCCGTTCTGCCACCGGCGTCAGCGTTTCGCGAGAATTCGAGCCACGTCGACGGCAAAGTAGCTGAGGATCCCGTCGCAACCCGCCCGCTTGAAGGCGAGCAGCGTCTCCAGCATCACCCGCTCGCCATCGATCCAGCCATTGGCGGCGGCTGCCTTGATCTGCGCGTATTCGCCGGAAACCTGATACGCGAAGACCGGCAGGCCGAAGGCTTCCTTCATCCGCCAGCAGATATCGAGATAGGGCAGGCCGGGCTTCACCATCAGCATGTCCGCGCCTTCCTCCACATCGAGTGCCGCATCGCGGATCGCCTCCGTACCGTTCGACGGATCGATGTAATAGGTCTTCTTGTCGCCCTTGAGCAGGCCGCCGGTGCCGATCGCCTCTCGATAAGGGCCATAGAAGGCGGAGGCGAATTTCGTCGCATAGGACATGATGCCGACATTCTGGTGGCAGGCCGCGTCGAGCGCCTCGCGGATCGCGCCGATCCGCCCGTCCATCATGTCGGAGGGCGCGATGATGTCGGAGCCGGCGTCGGCCTGAATGACCGCCGCCCTGGCGATCGCCTCCACCGTCTCGTCGTTGACGATCTCGCCGCCCCGCAGGATGCCGTCGTGCCCGTGGCTGGTGAACGGGTCGAGCGCGACATCGGTGATGATCCCGATGTCGGGTACGGCCTTCTTGATCGCCCGCGTCGCCTGATTGATCAGATTGTCGGCGTTGAGGCTGTCGGATCCGGTCTCGTCGCGAAGCGCCATGTCGATATTGGGGAAGGTGGCGATGGCCGGGATGCCGAGGCCGGCCGCCTCCTTCGCGGCCTCGACCGCCTTGTCGACGCTCATGCGGTTGACGCCCGGCATCGCATCGATCGGCTCGACGATGCCGCTGCCGGGCACGACGAAGATCGGCCAGATCAGGTCGTCCACCGTCAGGCGGTTCTCCCGGACCAGCCGGCGCGTCCAATCCGCCTTGCGATTGCGGCGCATGCGGCGGTGTCCGGTGATCCTGTCCACAAGATTTGTCCTGTCGTTCATCGCGCCGCGTCCCTCTTTCCTGATCGTGCGTGAAGGCGGTTTATCATGCGCCTTCAGGGGTTGAAAACCCGCATTGCCCGCCACCCGCCTGCGGCATTTCTTCCGCCCGTCGAGTGCATCGCGGCGCATTCCCGTCCTTCGCGCTGGTGGTTCGCCGGCGCTCGGCCTATCTTGCCGGCCATGCTTCATGATTCTGTTCATGTGCCGAAACCGTCGCTGACCGAGGTGCTCTTCGCCTGGTTCCTGCGCCTGGTCGGCGCGTCCTGCTTCTGGTTCGCATTGAGCTATTGGGCCATGCTGATCGGCTTTTCCCATAACGGCGCCGGCCGTTTCGATCTTCTGTCGCCGGAGTGGCGCGCGGCCGCCACGGCCCTGGCAGTCGTCTATCCGGTCGCTGCCATCGGGCTCTGGCTTCTGGTCTCCTGGGGGCCGGTCGTCTGGGTGGTTGCCGCAGCGACGGAGATCGCGATGGACAAGTTCTATCCCGGCATCCTCGGCCACCGTCCGTTGCTGATCGTGCTCCACGGATCCGTCGCCGTCACCTTCGTGCTTTTCCGGGCCGCGCTGCTCTATCAGCGACTGCGCCAGGTGCGGAAGGTAAGGGTTGATTCACCCTGAGACAGGCTCGGTCCGCGGTAAGTTCATGTTAAGGCTGCGGTTTAAGTAGAATTTTATACGTATTCGATAGGGTCTCACTCAAGGCGGGAAGACAAAGAGACACCGCCAAACGAAACAGTGAGGCACGAAAATGAACACCAAGATGAAGCCGCAGGTTGTTGCGCCCAGAGACCCGCAGGAAGAAACCATCCGTGGTCTCTACATGGAATCCCTCCACCTCGTCGAGCGCCTGCATCGCCGCCTGCTCGACGTCATCAAGGACGAGTTCGATCGTCAGGGCCGCAGCGACGTCAATGCCGTCCAGGCGCTCCTGCTCTTCAATATCGGAAACTCCGAACTGACTGCCGGCGAACTTCGCTCCCGCGGTTACTATCTGGGCTCGAACGTTTCCTACAACGTCAAGAAACTCGTCGATCTCGGCCTGATCAACCACCAGCGCTCCCGTGTCGACCGCCGTTCGGTCCGCATCAGCCTTACGGAAGAGGGGCAGGAGATCGCCGAAACTGTCGCCAAGCTCTATGAGCGCCATATCGGTTCGATCCAGAAGGTCGGCGGGATCGGCAGCGACGAGTTCACCCAGATGAACAAGCTCCTGCAGCGTCTCGACCGCTTCTGGAACGATCAAATCCTCTATCGCCTCTAATCGGGGCGGGTTTACCTTCAGTCTCAAGGGTCGGGCGCAATCCCTGCGTGTCCGACCTTTGCTGCTTTTCGCGCCATGTAGTTGCAGCGCTGCGCCCCGCCGGCGGCGCGCAGACACGAATTGGCCATATTGCTGTGACAGCGACGCTTGGGTGCGGTAGGTGCGCGATTACGTCCATATGGCGGAGGTCGGTTGCGCGGCTCGCCTGCCGGGGCGGCTCTGTTCGCGGGAACGTGAAGCGATTTGAGGGCCGGGTGGCACGGGGGTTTACCTTTGTTAACCATGACCGTGCTAATGCATGTCGCCCAAAAGCGCACATCGGTTTTGGGACGCGACTTGCATGAATGCAAAGACGTAAAGCGCATCGCGTTATGCGCTTTAGGGCTCGGGCAGCGCGCTTCTGGCGCATTGAGACGGTGGGACTATGTCGAAAAAGAACGGAATTGATGCTTTCTCGCGCCGCGCATTTCTGCGCTCGGCCGCAACCTTCGGTGCCGCCGCATGGGCGGGTGCTGCCGGCGCTCAGGATGCGCTGAACGAAATCATCAATTCGCCGCGTCGCGGCTCCTGGGACGACCAGTTCGACGCAAAGGCTTCGCGTACGGCTACGGCGGTCCTCTCCAACACGCCGGTTTTCGGCCCCGAAACGATCGCACATCTGCAGCAGGCGATCTTCGATTATCAGCAGATCGCATCCGCCGGAGGCTGGCCGATGGTCACGCCTGCGAGCACCCAAAGGCTCGAAATCGGCGTTACCGATCCTTCCGTCCAGCAGTTGCGTCAGCGGCTGATGATCTCCGGCGATCTGCCGCAGTCCGCTGGCATTTCCTCTTCCTTCGACTCCTATGTCGACGGCGCCGTCAAGCGCTTCCAGGCGCGCCATGGCCTTCCGGCGGACGGCGTGATCGGCGAGTATTCCCTGAAGGCCATGAACGTCGACGCCTCGACCCGGCTCGCCCAGCTCGAGACAAACCTGGTGCGGCTTCAGTCGATGTCGGGCGACCTCGGCCGGCGCTACGTCATGGTCAACATTCCTGCGGCCTATATCGAGGCAGTGGAGAACGGCCGCGTCGCGCTGCGCCATACGGCCATCGTCGGCAAGATCGACCGCCAGTCGCCGATCCTCAATTCAAAGATTTACGAGGTCATCCTCAACCCCTACTGGACGGCGCCGCGCTCGATCATCCAGAAGGACATCATGCCGCTGATGCGCAAGGATCCGACCTATCTCGCGCGCAACGCGATCCGCCTTCTCGACGGCAACGGCAACGAAGTGTCGCCGGAAACGATCGACTGGCAGGCCGAGAAGGCGCCGAATCTGATGTTCCGCCAGGATCCCGGCAAGATCAACGCGATGTCCTCGACGAAGATCAACTTCCACAACGAGCATGCCGTCTACATGCACGACACACCGCAGCAGGGCCTGTTCAACAAGCTGATGCGCTTCGAATCGTCCGGCTGCGTGCGCGTTCAGAACGTGCGCGACCTCTCCACCTGGCTGCTCAAGGAAACTCCAGGCTGGGCGCGTCAGCAGATCGAGGCGACGATCAAGTCCGGCGTCAACACGCCGATCAAGCTTGCCGAAGAGGTCCCGGTCTACTTCACCTATATCACCGCCTGGTCGGCAAAAGACCGGGTCGTCCAGTTCCGCGACGACATCTACCAGCGCGACGGTGCGGCCGAACTCGCGCTGCAAACGACGACGGGGATCGAGCAGTCAGCCGGTCCCATCGACGCCGACGCCCTGCCGCAATAGGCAAAAATGCCGCATTCCTCATCAGAGGCCGCGCGTTCATCGAACGCGCGGCTTTTTCAATTGGAGGCGGCTCTGCGAACCCGGCGCGGCGGATGGCGGAAATGACGCAATCCGCATAGCGGATATTGCTCTCCGCGTGCGAGGAAGCTAAAGAACAGCCACCCTTCAGAGGAGCCTCGAGCCGATGCTTTCACAGACCAACGACGCTTTCTTCACCCGCTCTCTCGCCGACAGCGATCCGGAAATCTTCGGTGCGATCGAGAAGGAGCTGGGCCGCCAGCGCCATGAGATCGAGCTGATCGCCTCCGAGAACATCGTTTCACGGGCCGTGCTCGAGGCGCAGGGCTCGATCATGACCAACAAATACGCCGAGGGTTACCCGGGCAAGCGCTATTACGGCGGCTGCCAATATGTCGATATCGCCGAGGCACTCGCGATCGAGCGCGCCAAGAAGCTCTTCGGCGTCAACTTCGCGAACGTGCAACCGAATTCGGGCTCCCAGATGAACCAGGCGGTCTTCCTGGCGCTGCTGCAGCCGGGCGACACCTTCATGGGCCTCGACCTCAATTCCGGCGGCCACCTGACCCATGGGTCCCCGGTGAACATGTCGGGCAAATGGTTCAACGTCGTTTCCTACGGCGTGCGCGAAGACGATCACCTTCTCGACATGGACGAAGTCGCCAGGAAGGCGCGCGAGCAGAAGCCGAAACTGATCATCGCCGGCGGAACGGCCTATTCCCGCATCTGGGACTGGAAGCGCTTCCGCGAGATCGCCGACGAGGTGGGCGCGTGGCTGATGGTCGACATGGCCCACATCGCCGGTCTCGTGGCCGGTGGCCAGCATCCGTCGCCGTTCCCGCACTGCCACGTTGCGACGACGACCACGCACAAGTCCCTGCGCGGCCCCCGCGGCGGCATGATCCTCACCAATGACGAGGAAATCGCCAAGAAGATCAACTCCGCCGTATTCCCCGGTCTCCAGGGTGGGCCGCTGATGCACGTGATTGCCGCCAAGGCCGTCGCGCTTGGCGAGGCGCTGCAGCCCTCCTTCAAGGATTATGCGGCCCAGGTCGTCAAGAACGCCCGCACCCTTGCCGAAACCTTGAAGGCCAACGGCCTGGACATCGTCTCGGGCGGTACCGACAACCACCTGATGCTGGTCGACCTGCGCAAGAAGAATGCGACCGGCAAGCGTGCCGAAGCTGCTCTCGGCCGTGCCTACGTCACCTGCAACAAGAACGGCATTCCCTTCGACCCCGAAAAGCCCTTCGTCACCTCCGGCGTGCGCCTCGGTGCACCGGCCGGTACGACGCGCGGCTTCAAGGAGGCGGAGTTCAAGGAGGTCGGCGAACTGATCGTCGAGGTGCTCGACGGTCTCAAGGCCGCCAATTCCGACGAGGGCAATGCCGCTGTCGAGGCTGGCGTGCGCGAGAAGGTGATCAAGCTCACCGACCGCTTCCCGATGTACGGCTATATGTGATCGGACGGCTGCATGCGCTGCCCCTATTGCGGTTCCGAAGACAGTCAGGTGAAGGATTCCCGTCCGGCGGAGGACGGGAACGCCATTCGCCGCCGCCGCATCTGCCCGGATTGCGGCGGCCGCTTCACGACCTTCGAGCGGGTGCAGCTGCGTGAGCTGATGATCATCAAGAAGACCGGTCGGAAGGTTCCTTTCGACCGGGATAAGCTGCTGCGCTCCTTCGAGATCGCGCTTCGCAAGCGCCCGGTGGATCGCGACCGGATCGAACGGGCGGTGTCGGGCATCGTCCGCCGGCTCGAAAGCTCGGGCGAAACCGAAATTCCCTCGGAGGAAATCGGCCTTCAGGTGCTCGAGGCGTTGAAGAGCCTCGACGACGTTGCCTTCGTGCGCTACGCGTCGGTCTATCGCGATTTCTCCCATGCGGAGGATTTCGAAAAGGTGATCGCCGAGATAAGCGCCAAGATTGCCCGCGATCCGGGCGAATAACCCGGAGAACAAGCGGTATGGGCGAGCCGGCACGTGAAGACGAACGTTTCATGGCGGCGGCGCTGCGGCTTGCAAGGCGCAATCTCGGCCTGACTTCCACCAATCCCTCGGTCGGCTGCATCATCGTCAACAAGGGCACGATCGTCGGCCGAGCCGTGACCGCTCCGGGCGGGCGACCGCACGCGGAAACGCAGGCGCTTGCGGAGGCGGGCGAAAAGGCGAGGGGAGCGACCGCCTATGTCGCCCTCGAACCCTGCTCGCATCATGGCAAGACCCCGCCCTGCGCAGATGCGCTGATCGCCTCGGGGGTCGGCCGTGTCGTCGTTTCCATCCTCGATCCCGATGAACGCGTTGCCGGCCGCGGCGTGGTGATGCTTCGCGGCGCCGGCATTGACGTCGACATAGGCACGCTCCATGAAGAGGGCGGGCGTGTGCTCGAGGCCTACCTCATGCGTCAGCGCAAGAAACGCCCGCATGTGACTCTGAAACTTGCGGTTTCCGCGGACGGCATGATCGGACGGAGAGGCGAGGGGCAGGTGAGGATTTCCGGTGCCGTCTCTCGCGCCCAGGTGCAGGTGTTGCGTGCCGAGACCGACGCGATCCTCGTCGGTATCGGTACGGCCATTGCCGACGATCCGGAACTTACGGTGCGGATGCCAGGGCTGGAGGAGCGCTCTCCGGTCCGGATCGTGCTCGACCGCCGCCTCGATCTGCCGCTCGAGTCGAAATTGGTCCGCACTGCGCGCGACGTTCCGCTGATCGTCGTAACGGGAGACGCGGGCTATCCTTCTTCCCACGAGCAGGGAGCAGGTGCCCGAAGGGCGGATGAGGGGCAGAGCAGTTTGCCCCTCTCCTCGGGTTCGACCCGAGAACCAGTCCTCTCTCCGCTCGCGGAGGCAGGGACCGATTACGACGCCCGTCGAGGAGCCCTCGAAGCTGCGGGGGCCGAGCTGCTGAGCGCCGATACCATCCCAGACCTCCTGGCCGCACTTGCATCCCGGGGCATCTCCTCCCTGCTCGTGGAGGGTGGGGCCAGAGCGGCGCGTTCCTTTCTCGATGCGGATCTGGTGGATCGAATCCTGCTTTTCACCGGTCCGGCAGCCATTGGCGAAGGTGGTATTTCATCCCCATTTCAAAGGACGTCGGTGCCGGAGGGCTTCACGCTTCGCCGCACGGCGCGCTATGGCGACGATATTTTCGAGGATTACGAGAGAGATAGCTGAATGTTTACAGGCATCATCACCGACATCGGTACGGTCGAGAAGGTCACACCTCTCGAGGAAGGCATCAAGCTTCGCGTCGCCACGAATTACGACCCGCAGACGATCGATCTGGGTGCCTCGGTCGCGCATGCCGGCATCTGCCTGACCGTCACGTCACTTCCGGAAGCCGGCAGCAACGAACGCTGGTTCGAGGTCGAGGCATGGGAGGAAGCGCTGAGGCTGACGACGATCGCCGACTGGCGTGAGGGCACGCGCATCAATCTTGAGCGCTCGCTGAAGATCGGCGACGAACTGGGCGGTCACATCGTCTCCGGCCATGTCGACGGCAAAGCGGAGATCCTTGCCGTCGAAGCGGAGGGGGAAGCCGTGCGCTTCCGCCTCAGGGCACCCGAACATCTCGCGAAATTCATCGCGCCCAAGGGCTCGGTGGCGCTCGACGGGACGTCGCTCACCGTGAACAAGGTGGATGGCGTCGAATTCGACGTATTGCTGATCCGACATTCGCTCGAAGTGACGACCTGGGGCGAACGCAAGTCCGGCGATCTCGTCAATTTCGAGGTGGACACGATGGCGCGCTACGCCGCGCGGTTGGCGGAATTCCCGGCTCCCAAGCAGGAATAACGTCTGGCTGAAAGAAATCGCCCGTCAAAACAAGTCCGCCCCCGAAAGTGGGGGCGGACGAGATTGTCGGGTAGCCGGCCGAAAGGTCAGCGGAGGTAGATCGTCAGTCCGCCATCGGCCGCCTGCTTCGCCGCGGCGACGTTGTCCAGTTCGACATTGCGTGCCCTAAGCGAAGCGAGCAGCGGTCTGTTGGCTTCGACAGCGGCTTGCAATGCGGCACGCTGCCCCGGTGTTGCCTTGTCTACTCGCATACGGGTCTGGTTCTGGCGGCTCAACGTATCGACATCGACAACGCGGAAATTGTCGCCCTTGAAGGTGCGCACGGTCTGGTCGATCCGGTCCGGCCAGTTCATTTCGACGCTCGCCGCTTGGGAGATTCCGGCGAAGGTAAGGGCGGAGAGGGTGGCGATGACGGAGATTTTCGCAATGCTGTTCATTGTCATGCTCCTTTTGGTTTTGCGGCTGCCCCAGCGACGATCGGTCACGTGACCTGCCACGGCCGTTTGCTTCTCTGAGGCGCAGCCTGCAGGCCAGCACGGGTCGTTTACGGGTGATGTCGCCCGCAGCGAAGAAAGCTGGACCGTTTCGACTGGTTGGTACTGCGCCTTGTTGTGTCCGACCAGGATCTCGCGCCGTGCCAACGGTCACGAAAGTGGACCGGAATGTGGCCGTTTCGGTGGCGTAAAAGGCTGAAAATAATTAAGAATTGTTCATCTTTCCGCTTTTCCGCGCGGGGCCTGGATCACCATGTTTTGGGTCGGATCGACTTAAGACATGAAGGTGATCGGTTCCAGGAAGTTCAGACGCGGGATGCGAGCGGAAAACCGCACACACTTTTCCTCATACAGCTCTAAGCCTCGGATGCCCTCGACCGCCTTTCGAACATGACCATCGGCCGGCCGTTATAGGTTGTGCGCCAGAATTCCTTGAAACCGTGTTTGAGGGCGACATTGATCGAAGCCTGGTTGCCCGGTTCGATGATGCAGGTCTTTCTCAGCGCGGGAAACTGACGGTCGGCCCAGGCGAGGGCGGCGGTCACGGCTTCCGTCGCCAGGCCGCGGCCGTGGTTTTTTGGAGAAATCGCCCAGCCTGTCTCCATCGTTCCCTCCAGCGAGGGCGTGATCTGGCGATGCGCTTCGTGGAAGCCGGCCTCTCCGATAAAGGCGCCGGTTTGCTTGTCCTGGATCGCGAAAAAGCCGAAGCCGAAGTAGTGCCACATGCCGACCTGGCGCAGGAATCGCGTCCAGGATTGTTCGCGTGTGTAAGGCACGCCGCCGGTATAGCGGGTCACTTCCTCGTCGCCGAAGAGTGCGCAATAGGAAGAAAAGTCGTCGCGCCGGTAGGGGCGCAGGAATAGCCGCTCGGTTTCGATCGTGGGGACGCTGTGCATTGTCGCTCCGCTTATTCTGACAGGGAAGAGTAGAGTTCAGAAGCCCGGTTCACCGTCCCAATAGTCGGCCGCCGAGGGCGCGCGGCCGATGAAGTCGAACGACGCCTGGCCTTCGCCCGGACGCCGGGTCCTTGCCAGGAACTTGCCGGAGTCCGGATATTCGCAGATTTCGGTGGCCGCGATGGTGGAAATGGACAGGTATTTGAGCGGCAGCGTGCCGGTATTGATGAGGTGATGCGCGGTCTCCTGGCCGCCAGCGGGCGCTCCGAGTATGTCGCCTGGTCCGACCGCATGGCGTTCGCTGCCGAAACGGTACGTTCCTTCCCCCTCGAGGATGATGAACAGCTCTTCTTCGACATGGTGGTTATGGAACGGACACCCGGATTTGCCGGGCGGAACCTCGCCGTAGCCGATGCCGATATCCTTGAGACCGAGAAGCGCCCCGAAAGAGACGTCGCTGGATTCGAAGAACGAACCACGGCGCCAGTGGTCGAGCTTCAGGTTCTTCGGATTGACGATGGGCCTTTGCGCGTCCGTCATCGCAGTCGTCCTCCTGGTCGCGTCTCATGCCCGGCTCGACCTCGCGGAATCGGCCTGGGCGCGCTTAAGGATTAGAGACAGTTGACGCCGTTACAAGCGGGTTTGCTGTTCGGCTCCACCAATATCGAAGATTGCGGTACGGCAAATGCCCTTCGGTTAACGGAATTTACTTGCCATTCCGTGCCGGGCATGGTTTGACCGCCGCCTGCACCGGCCAAGTCCGGTCCGAATTTTTCAAGACAGGTGATCCATGGCGAAGATCAAGCCCGTCCACATCCTGATTGTGGAAGCGCGTTTCTATGACGATATGGCCGACGCGATGCTCGATGGAGCGAAACATGCGCTGGATGCGGCCGGCGCCACTTATGATATTGTGACGGTCCCGGGGGCACTGGAAATTCCCGCGGCGATCGCCATGGCGCTCGATGGTGCCGACGAAGGCGGGGCGGAATATGACGGCTTCGTTGCGCTCGGCATGGTGATCCGCGGCGAGACCTACCATTTCGACATCGTCGCCAACGAGTCCGCGCGCGCGCTGATGGATCTCGCCGTCAGCGAGAGCCTGGCGCTCGGCAACGGCATTCTGACGGTCGAGAACGACGAGCAGGCCTGGGCACGGGCCCGCCGTACGGAAGGCGACAAGGGCGGATTCGCCGCGCGCGCCGCCCTGACCATGATCGAACTGAAGCAAAGATTGGGCGCAGAGAAGTGACGAACACCCCTTCGGATCAGCCGCTGAAACAGGTCAACCAGCGTGGCGCCGCGCGCCTTGCAGCCGTTCAGGCGCTTTATCAGATGGATGTCGGCGGGACCGGCGTCCTGGAGATTGTCGCCGAATACGAGGAACATCGCCTCGGCAAGGAACTGGACGGTGACACCTATCTCCGGGCAGACGCGTCCTGGTTCCGCTCGATCGTTGCGGGCGTCGTGCGCGACCAGCGCAAGCTCGATCCGTTGATCGGCTCGGCGCTTCAGGACGATTGGGCGCTTTCCCGGCTCGATTCCACCGTCCGCGCAATCCTGCGCGCCGGCACCTTCGAGATCCTTGAGCGAAAGGATGTGCCGGTTCCGGTGATCGTGACCGAATATGTCGAGATCGCCAAGGCCTTCTTCCAGGACGAAGAGCCGAAGCTCGTCAACGCCGTCCTCGACCGGATCGCCAAACAGGTTCGCGGCGACCAGAGAAAGTAAGCGCGGATGGCCGCCGAGCCGGCAGAAATGGGAACGGTCCTCCGCGAGGCACGCCGAAACGTGCAGTTGCTTACCGTCGCCCAGGCACTGCTCGGCGTTGTCGGACCGATCAGTTTTGCAGTCGGCGGCGTTGCCGGCCACCAGTTGCTCGGCGAAGACAAGTCGCTCGCGACGGCGCCGCTCACCGCCTACAATCTCGGCATGGCGCTCGGCGTCGTGCTCGTTGCGGTGTTGTCGCGACTCGTTGGCCGACGCTTCGCCTTCATCGCCGGTGCGTCGATCGCTGCGCTCGGCGGCGTGCTCGCCACGGCTGCACTTTTCCGGGAGAGTTTCTGGTTCTTCGCCTGCGGCCTCGCAGTTCTCGGCGCTTCCAACGGCTTTACGCAGAAGCTCCGCTTTGCCGCAGCCGACGCTTCGCCGTCCTTCTACAAGGCCAAGGCGATTTCCTGGATTCTGGGAGGCGGCATCGTCTCGGCGATCCTCGGACCGCAGATCGTCATTTTCGCGGGCGATTACTTCGCGCCCGTGTGGTTTGCGGGTGCTTTCGTCGCTCTCGTACCGGTCTGCATCGTCGCGCTCTTCTTCTTCGTGCTGCTGCGGCTGCCGGACCACACAACGGCATCGGCCCATCACGAGCAGCCACCCGCGCGTCCGCTGCGCGAGATTGCGGGCAGCCAGCGTTTCATGACGGGAATGATCTGCGGGATTTCCAGCTATGTCCTGATGACCTTCATGATGACGGGCGCGCCCGTCGCCATGGTTGTCGGCTGCGGTTTTTCGAGCGATCTCGCGACGCTCGGAATCCAATGGCATGTGCTTGCGATGTTCGCTCCGAGTTTCGTCACGGGTTGGCTGATCAGCCGCTTCGGCGCCGAACGCATCGTCGCCTGTGGTCTCCTCCTGCTGATGGCCTGCGCTGCCGTGGCTCACCTCGGTGTCGCACTCTGGAATTTCTGGGGCGCGCTGTCACTGCTCGGCCTCGGCTGGAATTTCGGGTTCATCGGCTCCACGGCGATCGTCGCGCAGAGTTACCGGCCGCATGAGGCAGACAAGGTCCAGGGCTTTCACGATATCGTTCTCTTCTCAGCCGTCGCTTGTTCTTCCTTCGCGTCCGGCAAGGTGCTTTCCGGCTATGGTTGGGACATGCTGAGCGCGGCTGTCTGGCCGGTGGCCGGTTTCTGCCTTCTTCTCCTTCTCCCGCTCATGCGCGCAGGCAAGCAGGCTACCGCCTGAAAGCCTGTTTTACCCGAACGCTTCCCGGACCCTGAAAAGGCCGGCATGCGGGCAATTTCAGGGGCTTGACGATCCACATCGGCAACAGCACTCTGGCCGCGCCGCGAAAACGCGTCGCTTGAGGAGGCGGCGCGTGATTCGCGGAGAGAGGGGCCTGCGGCAGGGATGAGCCCGCAGGTTGTAACGGAGGAAAGTGCGAAATGACCATATTGTTGGGCGTTATCGCATGCGGGTTGCTTTCGGTGGTCTATGCCATCTGGGCGACAAAGTCGGTGCTTGCCGCCGACCAGGGGAATGCCCGCATGCAAGAAATCGCAGGTTTTATCAGAGAGGGGGCGCAGGCCTACCTCACGCGTCAGTACACAACCATTGCCATAGTCGGTGTCGTCGTCTTCATCGCCGCATGGCTCCTGTTGTCGGGTGCAGCTGCCATCGGCTTCCTTATCGGTGCGGTGCTCTCAGGTGCCGCGGGCTTCATCGGCATGCATGTTTCGGTCAGGGCCAACGTCCGTACGGCCCAGGCCGCCTCAGTCAGTCTCGCCTCCGGTCTCGACATCGCATTCAAATCCGGTGCAATCACCGGCATGCTGGTGGCCGGCCTCGCCCTCCTGGGCGTCTCGGTCTACTACCTCATACTCACCGCAGGCCTCGGGCATGAGCCTGCCGCGCGCGAGGTCATCGATGCGCTTGTCGCGCTCGGCTTCGGGGCGTCGCTGATTTCGATCTTCGCCCGTCTCGGCGGCGGCATCTTCACGAAAGGCGCCGATGTCGGCGGCGACCTCGTCGGCAAGGTCGAAGCAGGCATCCCCGAGGACGACCCGCGCAACCCGGCGACAATCGCCGACAACGTCGGCGACAATGTCGGCGACTGCGCCGGCATGGCCGCCGACCTCTTCGAGACCTATGCGGTCTCCGTCGTGGCGACGATGGTGCTTGCATCGATCTTCTTCGCCGGAGCCCCGGTGCTCGCAACCGTCATGACCTATCCGCTGGCGATCTGCGCGGCCTGCATCATCACCTCGATCATCGGCACTTTCTTCGTCAAGCTCGGCGCCAACGCCTCGATCATGGGCGCGCTCTATCGCGGGCTGATCGTTACGGGCGCTCTTTCGATCCTCGGCCTTGGCGCTGCGACATCGCTGACGATCGGATGGGGTTCGATCGGAACCGTCGCGGGCATGGACATCACCGGCTGGAACCTGTTTCTCTGCGGCATCATCGGCCTTATCGTCACCGCGCTGATCGTCGTGATCACCGAATATTATACGGGGACGAACAAGCGGCCGGTGAACTCGATCGCGCAGGCATCGGTTACCGGCCACGGCACCAACGTGATCCAGGGCCTCGCCGTGTCCCTCGAATCGACCGCCTTGCCGGCCATTGTCATCGTCGGCGGCATCATCGCGACCTATCAGTTCGCCGGCCTCTTCGGGACGGCCATCGCCGTGACCGCCATGCTCGGTCTTGCCGGCATGATCGTAGCGCTCGACGCCTTCGGTCCCGTGACCGACAATGCCGGCGGCATCGCCGAGATGTCGCATCTGCCGCCCGAGGTGCGCAAGTCGACCGATGCATTGGACGCCGTCGGCAACACCACCAAGGCCGTGACGAAGGGTTACGCGATCGGTTCAGCGGGGCTTGGTGCCCTGGTGCTCTTCGCCGCCTATTCCAACGACCTCGCCTATTTCGCTGCCAATGGCGACAAGCATCCCTATTTCGCCGACGTCGGGACGATCTCCTTCGACCTGTCCAATCCTTACGTCGTCGCCGGGCTGATCTTCGGCGGTCTCATTCCCTATCTCTTCGGCGGCATCGCGATGACCGCCGTCGGCCGTGCCGGGAGCGCCGTCGTGGAGGAGGTTCGTCGCCAGTTCAAGGAAAAGCCGGGCATCATGGAAGGCAAGGATCGGCCGGACTATGGCCGGGCCGTCGACATGCTGACGAAGGCGGCGATCCGCGAAATGATCATCCCGTCGCTGCTGCCGGTGCTGGCGCCGATCGTCGTCTATTTCGGCGTGCTGCTGATCTCCGGCTCGAAGGCGTCCGCCTTCGCGGCGCTCGGTGCCTCGCTCCTCGGCGTGATCGTCAACGGCCTTTTCGTGGCCATCTCGATGACGTCCGGCGGCGGTGCCTGGGACAATGCGAAGAAGAGCTTCGAGGACGGCTTCGTCGACCGCAACGGCACGCGCCACATGAAGGGATCCGAAGCGCACAAGGCCTCGGTGACGGGTGACACCGTCGGCGATCCCTACAAGGATACGGCCGGTCCGGCGGTTAACCCCGCGATCAAGATCACCAACATCGTGGCCCTTCTCCTGCTCGCCGTTCTGGCCTGACGCAGGCGTCTTGAAAGCAGAAGGCCCGCGGGACCTGGTCTCGCGGGCCTTTTTCGCGCCGTTGCGGCTCGGTTACTTGCCGAAGTCCTTGAACAGGTTGCGCGCGGCGGCCTGTCCGGCACCGGGGCCGGACAGGAGCTGGCCGAGGAAGCTCGATTCCTTGCCGCCGGTCGGCGTCGTGCGCGTCAGCATGTCGAATACCTTCCCGTCCTTCATCGTGTAGTGCGCGAGCTGGCTGACGGTGCCTTCCTTGTCGAAATAGACGGCGAGGATGGACTGATCGATGATCTTCGGCTTCATGAAGGCGACCGGCCGCTTGCGGGTCTGGGAGATGTAGTAGAACACCTCATTGTCGAATGTCGCGGTCGTGGAAGGCGTGCCGAGCGAGAGCAGTACCTGCTCGCGGCTCGATCCGACCGGCACGAGTGCCAGCGTTTCCTGGTCGACGACATAGCCCTGATGCAGGACTTCACCCACATTTGCGGACATGCAGGCGGAAAGGGCGGTAGTGCAAAGGGAAGCCACGAGCACGGCACGGCCCAGGACTTTTAGGTTTGTCGTCAAATACCGCTTCGTCAAGGACTGCTCCCCTGGAGTAACGATTGGCAGATCGGCCATTGCAATTCGTGCCCGCTTCGGTAAACCAGCTTCGGCTATCATGCAACATGATCATGGGCGCTTGCCCCTGATTTCGAGAAAGCCAGCCGGCCCCTGTGATGATTTTTGGACTGTTCAAGAAAAAAAGCGGCAATATTGCGATTGTGAAGCGCCAATATGCGGCACTGACCGCGGCGGCGCGCCAGCCGTTTCTCTATACCGACCTCGATGTGCCCGACACCGTCATGGGGCGCTTCGAGATGTTGTCGGCGATTCTGATCCTTTATTTCCGCCGCACGCGCAGCTCGGCGCGAGCCGGCCAGGAAATCGCGCAGGAGATTGTCGACGCCTTCTTCGAGGATGTGGATCATTCCATCCGCGAGCTCGGCGTGGGCGATGCGAGCGTGCCGAAGAAGATGAAGAAACTTGCCGGCATGTTCTATGGCCGCCTCGAATCCTACGCGGCGGCCCTCGAAGGACGGGATGCCGGCGCATTGGCGGCCGCATTGAGGCGCAATTTTCACGCCGACGTGGAGGACGCGCCGTCCATGCGGCGCCTCGCCTCCTACCTCCTTGCGGTCGAGTCCGTGCTCTCGGATACTGCCGAAGAGGCCGTCGAGACGGGTCAGTTGCGCATCCCCCCGGCCGGAACGTAAAAGCGCCGCGATCGTTCGTCGATCGAATGGCAGCGTGCCGACCGCGCCCTGCCGCGGCGCCGGCGCGAGGAAGGACCTGAACATGAAGCAAGAGAGCAAATCGGCATTCTCCTACCCGGTGAAGGTCGGGCATATTTCGGCAAATCCTGTCACCGTGCATGTGTCGGCGAACGATGCAGAACTGCGGGCTCTTGCCAAACTTTGGCGCGTGGACGGCGTCTCTTCCCTTGCCGCCGACCTGCAGATTGCGCGCTGGAAAAAGGACGGTGTGAAGATCAAGGGCGAGGTTCGTGCGCACATCGTGCAGACCTGCGTCGTGACGCTCGAGCCGGTCGAGTCGGATATCCGGGAGCCGGTGGAGGCGATCCTCGTGCCGGAGGGATCACGTCTCGCGCGGCAGGCCGACACCGATGGCGGCGAGATGATCGTCGATCCGGACGGGCCCGACCTGCCCGATACCTTCACAGGCGATACGATCGATGCCGGCGTGGTCGTCAGCGAGCACGTCGCGCTCGCCATTGATCCCTATCCGCGCAAGCCGGGCGCCGCTTTCGGCGAGCGCATCGAAAGCTCCGCAGCGGACGACGAACGACCGAACCCGTTCGCGGTGCTGAAGGACTGGAAAAAGGATTGAAACGGCTAGGCCCCGGCTTACAATTCGGTTGTCACGCCGACGAAAAGCAGTATTTTGGCCCGACTCCAGCCAAGGGGCCGTTGCGCCGAGACATTGCATGCCGGCCCCACTATCAGAAGGAACTTGGATCGCCGCCGCTTGATGCTTGAGGGGCGAAATATGTTGCGTGGCGGGAAAAAAGGATAAGACACGCGTGGTCAGAATTTCACTTGACGTGATGGGAGGCGACTATGGTCCTGAAGTCGTCATCCCGGGCGCAGCGAGAGCGCTCGAACGTCACCCGGACATAAAGTTCGTTCTTTTTGGCCAGGAAGCGCGATGCATCGAACTGCTCGCCAAGCACCCGAAGCTCAAGGCGAGCAGCACGTTCCATGATTGCGAGATCGCCGTCGGCATGGACGAAAAGCCGAGCCAGGCGCTTCGGCGCGGACGCGGCAAATCGAGCATGTGGAAGGCGATCGACGCGATCAACGCCGACGAAGCGGATGTGGTCGTCTCGGCGGGGAACACCGGCGCGCTGATGGCGATGTCGGTGTTCTGTCTGAGGACGATGCAGGGCATTCAGCGGCCGGCGATCGCCGCCATCTGGCCGACGCTGAAGGGCGAAAGCATCGTCCTCGACGTCGGCGCGACGATCGGCGCGGACGCGCAGCAACTCATGGATTTCGCTCTGATGGGCGGCGCAATGGCCCGGGCACTCTTCGAGGTCGAGCGTCCTTCCGTCGGCCTTCTGAACGTCGGCGTGGAGGAGATCAAGGGTCAGGAAGAGGTTAAGGAGGCCGGGCGCCTCATCCGTGAGGCCGACGTCGAGGGAATCGAATATTACGGCTTCGTCGAAGGCGATGATATCGGCCGCGGCACCGTCGATGTCGTCGTCACCGAGGGCTTTTCCGGCAATATCGCCCTGAAGGCAGCAGAGGGAACGGCGCGTCAGATCGCCGAATATCTGCGCGCCGCGATGTCGCGCACGCTTCTTGCAAGGGTCGGCTACGTCTTCGCCAAGGGAGCCTTCGACCGGCTCCGCGAGAAGATGGATCCGCGAAAGGTCAATGGCGGGGTGTTCCTCGGCCTCAACGGCATCGTTATCAAGAGCCATGGCGGCGCGGACGCCGAGGGCTTCGCCGCGGCCATCGACGTCGGATACGATATGGTGAAGAACGGCCTCAAGGCGAAGATCGAGGCCGACCTGGCACGGTATCATGGCGCCCAGCCGTCCGAAGCCGTTCCGCGGGCATGAATGATGAGGTTTGAGTAGATGATCCGTTCTGTCGTGCGCGGCTTCGGGGCAGCACTGCCGAAGCGAGTGATGACCAATAAGGAAATCGAATCCAGGGTCGACACGTCCGACGAATGGATCGTGCAGCGGACCGGCATCCGCCAGCGCTATATCGCAGGCGAGGGCGAGACGAGCGCCTCTCTCGGCGAGGCGGCGGCGCGGGCGGCGCTCGAGAGAGCCGGGCTGACGCCGGACGACGTCGACCTGATCATCGTCGCGACCTCCACTCCGGACAACACCTTCCCTGCAACCGCAGTCAACATCCAGAACCGCCTCGGCATGCGGCACGGTGCGGCATTCGACATGCAGGCGGTCTGTTCCGGCTTCGTCTACGCGGTGGCGACGGCCGACGCCTATATTCGCGGCGGCCTCTCCAAACGCGCTCTTGTCATCGGCGCAGAGACCTTCTCGCGGCTTCTCGACTGGACCGACCGGACGACGTGTGTGCTGTTCGGCGACGGCGCCGGCGCAATCGTTCTGGAGGCGCAGGAGGCGGCCGGGACCAAGGCTGATCGGGGCGTTCTGACGGCGCAATTGCGCTCCGACGGCGCCCACCGCGACAAGCTCTATGTCGACGGCGGGCCGTCGACGACCGGCACCGTCGGCCATCTCCGGATGGAAGGGCGCGAAGTCTTCAAGCACGCGGTCGGCATGATCACCGACGTGATCGAGGCGGCTTTCGAGGCAACCGGAACGACCGCGGACGACATCGATTGGCTGGTTCCGCACCAGGCCAATCGCCGCATTATTGACGGCTCGGCCAAGAAGCTGGGCATCCCTCTCGAAAAGGTTGTGGTTACCGTCGACCTGCATGGCAACACCTCCGCGGCATCGATTCCGCTTGCCCTCGATGCCGCCGCCTCTGACGGCCGCATCAAGAAGGGTGATCTCGTAATGCTCGAAGCGATGGGCGGGGGCTTCACCTGGGGCTCCGTTCTTCTTCGCTGGTAAGAAAATAATGAATTACGGCAGGCGCTTGACCGGAAAAGACAAGGGCAATAGTCTTCAATCGCTGATCGGCATGCCAGACATCGGTGGGGGAAGATGAGCGGAAAAACAGTAACGCGGGCAGACTTGGCTGAATCGGTTTTTCGCAAGGTGGGTCTGTCTCGCACGGAGTCCGCCGAACTCGTAGAGACCGTTATCGACGAGATCTGCAACGCAATCGTGCGTGGCGAGAGCGTGAAGCTGTCTTCTTTCGCAACGTTCCAGGTGCGCGACAAGAACGAGCGCATCGGCCGGAACCCGAAAACCGGCGAGGAAGTGCCGATTTCTCCGCGCCGGGTGATGACCTTCAAGGCTTCGAATGTACTGAAGCAGCGGGTCCTGAAGGCGCATCTGAGCCGCAAGTCCAAACTGAAGCCGTCCAACCCGGCTGGCTGAACTGCCGTCGGCGACCACAAATGTGGTTGAAAACCCATCCATAAGCCATTGAAGTAGGCGTGATTCGTGTAATCATCGCACGACGATCCGTGCGTCGCGCCGCCGATCTTGTCCGGCGAGCGCCTTATGGAGATGGGACCACATGGAAAAAAGCCCGGATGCTTTCCGCACCATCAGCGAGGTTGCGGACGAACTCGATCTCCCCCAGCACGTGCTTCGTTTCTGGGAGACCCGGTTCCAGCAGATCAAGCCGATGAAGCGCGGCGGCGGGCGCCGCTACTATCGCCCCGAGGATGTCGACCTGCTCAAGGGCATCCGCCACCTCCTCTACGATCACGGCTATACGATCAAGGGTGTGCAGAAGCTCTTGAAAGCCAACGGCAACAAGTTCGTCGCCGCCATCGCGAGCGGTGACCTTGCGACCGTCGAGGCGCTTGCCGCTTCCAGCAACGAAGAGCCGGCGCCGCCCAAGGCGGGCGTCGCGGAGGAGGACCAGATCGTCGGCCGCCCGAAGGCGCCGGCGAGCCGGCGCTTCTTCTCTTTCGGCAACGGAGGCGACGATACCGAGATTACCATCGGCAAGACATCGGTCGGCAAGGAAGACAGGGCGCTGCTGCAGGAAGCGCTCTACGACCTCCTCGAATGCAAGCGTCTTCTCGACCAGGTTCGGTAGCAGGGAAGGCACGGGAAGGGGGCCTCGAAAGCGCTGCCGAGGCCCAACTCGGTTGTGACCAACTTATTCGGCCGCTTCTTCCGTCGACTGCTGTTCTTTCTTCTGTTTCAGGAGGAGATCGTCAGCGGTCGACTGCTCGGCCTTTGCCACGCTCGCCGTCGTGATCTCCTTGTCCACTTTGTCGATCGATGCCGTGGTATTGGAATGGCCCAGGCAATCGGCTGACGCTGCCGTCGCCGATAAAGCGAAGGCGGCTGCAAGTACGAGGATGCTCTTCATGGGCTTCTCCTGTGGTTTGCAGGCGCAGTTTATCCAGCGCAGGGCATCGATCCAAATCACAAAACTGTTGTTTCGCCGCTTGCGCTACAGCCGGCGGTCTCCAGTGAAGGGCGAGCTCCATTTTCCCCTTGCGCCGGGCGTGTGTTCCGACTAATGAGAGCGGGCTTGTAACCAAGCGGGTCGGAGCGTAGCGCAGCCCGGTAGCGCACTTGACTGGGGGTCAAGGGGTCGTGGGTTCGAATCCCGCCGCTCCGACCATTTTCCGCTTTGGTTTCAACGCGATACGATTGGCGCTTTCGGTAGCCCTACCGGAAATATGGGAACGAAACGCGCTCGGATTCACTGTTCGGAAGCGAATAGTCCCGAAAAACGTTCCACGTCATTTGTTCTTCCTTTGTGCACGTTTCGAGTTGAAGAGCGATTCGAGGGTTTCCGCCACCTCCTCATCGAGGACGTGAGCATAGCGCATCGTCGTTTTAATCGAGGCGCTCGCGAGCAATATCGAAGACGCGCTGGAGCAAATCGACGTCTGTCGGATCGAGGGGTGCCTCACTTCGAGCCGACTGCATTCCATCCTCCCTTTCTGGACCCAGTATCCTGCGCTAGGAGTCCGATCCTCCTCGAGGGAGCACTTGATTGCTGGCACACTGTGCATACGATGACAGACGAGCCGAGGAAGAGAGGCTCGTGTGCCACGGCGCGCGCATTTCACTTACCCGGTTTGGCTTTCCCTTTTAAGCTGTTTCCGCCCTTTCCGCCCTTGGTACTATTTCCGCCTTTGCCGCCCTTTGTGCTATTCCCGCCCCCACCGCCCTTGCCGCCGCTCGAGCCGCTGCCCGAGGCTGCGATGGCGTCGGAGGTGAGGCTCGTTGAAAGCAACATTGTCACGGCAGGCGGTGTGACGGCAGCGAAGCGGCCGCAAGTCTTTAGAAACTCGCGTCTGTCTCCTTCGCTGAGAGACAGTTCGTCCCGAGGTTTGTCCATCTGCGCTTCCTCCCTTGGCCAGTTGTATAATACAGCGATTGCTAATGTTATGAGATATAGCTTTCTTTATACGAGATCCTGCGTCTGGCTCTGTCGCTTGTCTCGCCGACGGCATCTTCGACCGACAGGCGCGTGCTGCTCGCGGTAATCGGCCGCGCCCTGCGGCGCCGGACTATTCCGAAACGTTGTTCTGGCCAGAAGCGGTCGGAATGTACACCGCGACATCCCGGCTCTCATTTTGTAAGAATGCGTCTGCGCGATCAGGTAAACGGCAATCGTCAAAATCGATAAAAGTATAATGCTTAGTGTTTCGGCAGCCCGTAATCGTCTCTGTCGCGCATCAACCAAATCCTCTCGGTTTCGGTCCCAAGCCACTACGACGGTGCGCTGTAAGGCGGTGGGCCTCAGGGCTGCATTGAAGGGACAATTATGCAGCTCCGAGGTACCACACTCGAGCGGCTGACGAGGGGGGCCGCTCGGGGGTGACAACTCCAATATGCATCAAAGGTTTCGCTCGGTCACCGGCCTAAGACCTTTGCTTTCCACGAGCCGGACTAAGGTCTGATCTGTCCTCGACCGTCAGGTGGGAAAACCCTCTCCTGGAAACCAAGGCATCGCAGGAACGTTAGATTCCGATGTCACTAGGAGCAGGACTATGAAGATCGTAACCACGGCAATTTCCGTTGGCGTCGCGCTCACGGGCATGGCCGGTATGGCCTTTGCTGACCCCTGGAAAGACGAAAGCGGCCACGGCCGCTGGCGCGGGGGCGGCTACTACGACGGGCCTCGTTATGAGCGAAGGGCCTTCAAAGAGGAATACCGCCGTGGCCGCTGCAAGATCGAGCGCAAGTGGGACGATGACGAGTACAAGGAAGAGATCAAGTGCAAGCGCGGCGCTCGTCCGATCTATGGATATTATCGGTATTAACCTTGGTATTGGAACGAAGACACGCCGGCGGTTGCCCTGGACCGAAAGAATGCCATTTTCGCTCAGCCGGTCTTGGTCGCCGGGGTTGGGTATCGCGCTCCGGACCGATGACGGCGACCTGCAGCACCCATCGGCCAAGGCATCCGAGAGCGGGAAGACCGGGGGGGAGATATTCAACGTCTCAGCAGGATGTGCCTGACTTGTGCTGCTGTGACGAACTATCAACAGAGATGTCGGTTGCCTTGGCGGCGACCGCCACAGCGGCCGCGAGTTCATAAGCATCCCGGCGACCTGCCTGGTAGAGACTGATCAGCTTCGCAGCGAGTTGTTCTGCTTCTTCGCTGCAGCGGGACAGCTTTCGTTTGCGTAACTCAGCCCGAAAGACAGAGTCTATCACGTCGAGGTCATAAGGACTGATTGGATTGACATGGATATCGGAGCGCATGGCGCAATCTCCACCATTGGGGCGAAAGCGCGATGATCTCCCAGCCATCGGTGCCCGTGGAAATGAGCCGATGATGAAGATAGTATACGCCCCATCTCGGAGAAACGCGAGCCGCCGTACGATGTCGGACGGAACGGTTGCGGTGGGAAACAGGCCGCGAGAGATGACCAGGCGGCGGTGTTCGTCCTGCCCTAGCCTCAGAACGCCCGGAGGCAAAACCGCGCTCACCGAGTCCCGAAATAATTCCCGACCTGATCTTCTGCAATGCCTTTTGTATCAGGGCGTCCAGAAAGTAGCCCTCTCTCCTTGGGTCAAGGGTCCCGGGTTCGAATCCACCGGTCCGACGATCAAAATCAATCCCTTAGCCCCCATGCAGTGATTGAGCGGCTTTCATCATTTCCGTCGGTTTCCAGTCTTCTTGATTCGATCTTACTGACTGCTGTCGGCGGCGCTGCGCTGCCATTCGTCGGTAAACCTCTTCCGTCTCGTCGAGCATACGTTTCAGTGTAAAACGGTCCCGGCGCGCCGCGGCGGCGCCGGCAAGGTGCCGAAACATATCCGGGTCGGCCGCCGCTATCATCGCTCTTGCAAGCGGTGAGACGTCCTCGCTGTTCGGAACGATGTAGCCGTTCTCTCCGTGATCGACGGCCGTTCCGGCTCCGCCGACGTCGGAAATGATGATCGGCCGGCCGGCGGCTGCCGCTTCGAGCATCACATAGGACATTGCCTCGTAGCGGCTCGGCATGACGAGGAGATCGAATGCGGGTACCGCCTGAGGTCCCGTAAAGGCCGAGGTCAGATGGATGCGGTTCTGCAAGCCGCTTGCGGCGATCGCGGCGCGGACCTCTTCCTCCAATTCTCCCGATCCGATCATGACGACGTGACTGTTCCTGACTGCCGACGCGGCCTTGCCGAAGGCATTGAGGAGACGCTCGGGCGCCTTTTGTGCCGAGAGCCGGCCGATGAAGCCGAAAACGAAGGCGTCCGCCGGAATGCCGAAGCTGGCGCGCACCGTCTGCGCCATATCGGGCGAAGGGGTGTCGACGCCGTTGACGATAACGGACATGCCCTTTCCCGAAATGCCGATCGACAGCGCATGGGCGAATTCGTCACCGGAGACCGTGACGAGATGGTCGGTGAAGAAGCGGGCGAGAAGTGTTTCGATCGCCCCGTAAATCAGTCGGCCGCCGCGCCCGAGCGTCGGGTCCATCGTCCTGAAGGCATGCGGCGTGTAGACGCGCGGCACGTGCCTTCCCGGGAGGCGCAGGCGCGTCAGGGCTCCGGCCTTGGAACTGTGGCCGTGAATGACGTCGAACGGCCCGGCAGTGCGGATGATGCGATTTATGGCGCGTAAGCAGGACCAGTCGGAGGGGCCGGGCGCCCGGCGCATGCCGACCGCATGAATGGCGGGAAGGCCGAGCGCCTTGAGTTCGCGCACGAAGCCGTCTTCGGCCCGAACGGGAGAATAGATCGCTTCGACATGGTGGCCGCGCGCATGCATGCCGCGGCAAAGATCGAGAAAGTGGCGTCCGGACCCTCCGCCGCCGGGTTCCAGTACCTCGAGCAGGCGCAGAGGGGCGTCGGGCGGCTCGCGACTCGTGGTCATGCGGGCGTTCCGGAGCGGATCTGCCTTCTATGGCGATATTCGAGCGCGGCGCACCCCCAAAGGATGCCGAGAAGCAGGTAGAAATGGCGCCAGTGATCGGTGTCGATCACGTTGCCGATACCGACATGGCCCATCAGCGTGGTCCAGGCGATCATCAGATATGGTTGCCACGGCCTCTCGAGCAGCAGGAAGCGGAAGCCGAGCGACAGCGTCCAGAGGATGAGCGCGACATAGGCGACGAAGCCGAGCCATCCATAGGATGTCAGGCTCTTCAGAAGCACGTTGTGCTCGTCTTCGGGAAACATGGTGCTGAACACCATGGGGCCGATGCCGAGCGGCTTTTCCATGGCCATCAGAAAGCCGATCCGGTGCCGGTCGAAACGCCCGAGATGTCCGCCGTCATAATCCTGGACGAGCTGGGTGCGGCTCGAGAAGAGAGACGCGACCTGGTCCGACTGCAGGGCGACCACGAGTGCTGCCACCACGAACAGGGCGCCGGAGAGCGTCAGCACGAGAATCCGGAGGCGGAAGAGACCGCTGCGCTGCTTGAGCAGCATGACGAAGACGAAAGCGACGACGCAGAACAGGTCGAGAGCCCAGGCGGCCCGCGAGAAGGAGAGGAACACGCCGAGCGTGAGCACGAGCAGGCCGGCGATCTTCAAGGGCGCCCGGCTGATCGGCTGCGTCAGCAGCCCGTGAAGGAGATAGAGGGTGGGGGCTACGAGGAACGGTCCGAAGACATTCGGGTCCTGAAACGCTCCCTTTGCGCGATCATAGAGCGTGAAGTTCGCCGCACCCGGTATCGCGCCGAAATAGCCGAGGATGCCGAGGAGGGCGGTGATGACCGCGGCCGCCACCCAGGCGTTGAGGATGAGCGGCAGGCGCTGGTGGCTCTCTTCGATGATGGCCGCAAAAAACACCGCCGTGAGGCAGAGGAAGCCGGTAACGGCCATATACATCGGACCGGTCCCAAGGTCGGCCATCACCGTCAGCGACAGGATACCGCCGATCATGAACAGGACGAGAAGGACCGTGAGCGGAGCCGTGGCACGGGAGATCCTGAGGCCGAAAAGCGCCCAGAGGCCGATGAGCCCCGCCATGAAGACCTCGTAGGGCGCGGGCTCGGCGATGACGAACCCGGACAGAAAGACGCCGATCGTCACCAGGCAGGAGCCGACGAGCGAAATCGCGGCAAGCTGCGGGCGAAGGATAACCGGCCGCGATGCGGTGACCGCGGTCAATAGGCGTTTTCCGTGTTCAGCAGCCGGAACGGCGTGAGGATGAGAATCTTCAGGTCGAGCAGCAGCGACCAGTTCTCGATATAGTAGAGGTCGAATGCCGTTCGGAACCGGATCTTTTCGTCGTTGTCGATTTCACCGCGCCAGCCGTTGATCTGCGCCCAGCCGGTCACTCCCGGCTTGACGCGATGGCGGGCAAAATAGCCTTCGACGACATCGGAATAGGTTCGGTCCTTCGTCTGCGCCAGCACGGCGTGGGGACGCGGCCCGACGAGCGAGAGCTCGCCTTTCAGCACATTGAAGAACTGGGGCAACTCGTCGATCGAGGATTTGCGCAGGAAGCGTCCGAGGGGGGTTACGCGAGGGTCGTTCTTGGTTACGGCGTTGCGTGCGGTCGGGTCGCTCATATGCGTGTACATCGAGCGGAACTTGTAGACCTCTATGGTCTCGTTGTTGAAGCCGTGGCGGTGCTGCTTGAAGATGATCGGACCGGGCGAGGTGACCTTCACCGCGACGGCGGCGGCGAGCATGACGGGCCAGAGCAAAGCGAGCGCCACGAGACTGAAAAAGATATCGAAGCAGCGCTTGGCGACGGAATCCCAGTCGGCGATCGGCTTGTCGAAGATGTCGAGCATCGGGACCTGCCCGACATGCGAATAGCTGCGTGGGCGGAAACGGAGATTGTTGGCGTGCGCCGCAAGCCGAATGTCGACCGGAAGCACCCACAGCTTTCTGAGGAGTGCGAGGATGCGCTTTTCCGCAGTCAGCGGCAGCGAGATGATCAGCATGTCGATGCGGGCGAGGCGGGCGAATTCGACCAGTTCGTCCACTGTCCCGAGTTTCGGATAACCGGCAATCACATTCGGGGACCGGCGCTCGTCTCGATCGTCGAAGATCCCGCAGATGCGGATGTCGTTGTCCGGCTGATGCTCGATCTCCCGGATCAGGTCCTTCGCGGGCTGCCCGCCACCGACGATGACGGCTCGCCGTTCCATGGTGCCGTTTCTCGACCAGTGGCGGATCGAATAGGCGATGAATGCGCGCTCCGCGACGAGGAAAAACCCGCCGGCGAGGAACCATGCGCCGATCCAGAATCGCGAATAGAGGTGGCCCGATTTGAGAAAGAAGAGGCCGAGCGCAATCACGCCGAAGGCAGCCGTCCAGGCGCCGAGGACGCGCGGCGTCATCCTGAGCCAGGCGCGCAGTGCCGGCACCTGGTAGGCGTCGGCGACCTGCATGGCGGCAACGGCAAGCGCCGGTCCGCCGGCGAGCATGAGGAGATACACCGGCAGCTGCTCCAGCGTCGGCGCGACATATTGTGCATTGATGCCGTAGCCGATGGCAAAAAGCGCGCAGAAGTCGAGAAGCCGGATAAGTCCGGTGATCATCGCCGGTGTATAGGTGTCCGCACGGAACTGAAGGGCGATCTGCTTCGCCAGCGGGTTGAGCCCCGCATTGCCCCTTGTCCCGTCCTTTTGTTCGGTGGTCGTCTTGCGGATCTCCGAGACCTTCTTGCGAAGCGCTTCGGGATCGAAGGTCTCTGGCCTGTCAAACTGGTTCATGGTCGCTTTCCGGCGCTGAAGTCCTTCGCCCGGATAGCAGAAAGCCACTAAGAAACGCTTACGTTGTACGCAGCCGCCCCTGCGGCACAAGCGATTCCTCGGTGAGGTCCCGATAAAGCTGCATCACGTGTCTGGTCATCACCGATGCGGCGAAGCGGGATTTGAACCGTTCCGCGTCGGGCATCGTCCGGGCAGCCCAGCCGGCGTCCCCGATGGCGTCGGCCATGAGACGGGCGAGCGCCCCCGCATCTCCGGGTGGGACGAGCGCCTCGCTATCGGCCCCGAGAACCTCCGGGATTCCTCCGACGCGGGTCGCGATTACGGGCTTTCCGGCGGCGAGCGCTTCCAGAAGGATATAGGGCATGGATTCCGCGCGGGAGGGAATGACGACCTTGCGGGCCAGAGCGAAAGCCTCGCGCGCCCTCATTGCCGGCAGCAGCCTGACGCGATCTGCGAGGCCCATGCGCAGGGTCATTTCTTCGTATTGCCGCTGCTGCGGGCCATCTCCAACCATCAAGGCGGAAAGTCTGCGGCCGGCGATCTCTTCGGCTGCGGCAAATCCTTCGATAAAAAGATCGGGACCCTTCAGGTCCCGCATCATGCCGATATAGAGGAAATCGACAGCGCCCGGCCCCGTCTCGACGGGTTCGAATTCCGCGTCGTCTATGCCGTTATAGATCAGCTCGTTGCGTGCCAGTGGAAGGCCGACCCTGGCACCGTAGGTGCGGCGTTCGTATTCGCAGACGAAGACAAGGGCGTCGGTCAGGCGTTCCTGCAGGCGCTCGACGCGGAGAATGAGCGAACCTGCCAGGGACCGGCGCTCGAAATGAAGGCTGCCCCCGTGGGGCGAATAGAGGCGGGCTACGCGATACTTGTTGACCCGCAGGGCTGAACCGACGATACGCGCCAGCACGCCACCCTTGGCGCCGTGCCCGTGCAATACATCCGGTTGCAAACTTCTGATTTCCTTGTAGCCGCGCCATAGCGCCGCGGCGTCCGATGCCCCGATCGAACGATGGATCGGTACGCGGATGATGCCGAGTGCCAGGTGAGGGCGAACCTCTTCAAACAGCGCGTCCTCGTGGGTACCGCCGGTGGTGCTGTCGCAAAGGATCCCGACCTGATGCCCGGCATTCGCATGGGCCTCGGCAAGGTCGCGCACGTGCCGGAATATGCCGCCGACCGGGGATCTGAAGCAATGAAGAATGCGCAAGGGGCGTTCGCTCATGGCGATCAGAACAGTCGTTCGCGTATATAGACGGTGTCGCCGGCGAGAACCGGGTCGGTTATCGGAACGCGTCCGGTGATGATGCGGCCGTTGATCTTGCGGGTGATGTCGGCGGTCGCCTGGTTGGCGCGTGGCGTGAAGCCGCCTGCGACGGCGATCGCATTCTGTACCGTCATCCCCGGTACGTAGGCATATTGGCCGGCCTGTCCCACTTCGCCCATGATGAAGACGGAACGGTAGCGGTCGACCTCGATCGTGACGTCCGGATCCTTGAGGAAGCCCTGGCGCAGCTTCGATGCGATCATCCCCTCCAGTTCCGGAAGCGTATGCCCGCGTGACGGAACGGCCCCGATCAGCGGGAAGGCGACATAGCCGGCCTGATCGACCGTATAGCTGCCGCTGAGGCTTGCCTGTTCGAAGACGTTGATGCGCAGGCGGTCACCGCTGTCCAGCCGATAGGGCTGCACCGTCGCCTGACTGAAGCCTTTGGGGGCGGGCTGGTAATTCGTGCAACCGCCGACGAGCGCCGACAAAATCGCAACGGCGAAGACGCTTGTTCTCTTGTTGGCTGCGGTCGACATGCGGTTAGGGGCTCCGAAAACGATCACCGTTCGCCGATGTTATCGATCCGTTAGGGTTAATGGCCGGTAAATCCGCCACGAGAATTTCCGGCATCGAATGTCCTTCCGATCCATGACGCATGCCGCCCTCTGGTTGCAGCGGAAATTAACCGTTGGGTTACCATGTTCGTTTACCTTCCCGCCAAACGAGAAAGCTTTGGAGTGCAGGCATGTCGGGCATCGGCGGGCAGCAGGATGTGGATATCGATCTCGGCGGGCTTTTTCGCGCCATCTGGCAGCGCCGCGTGCGGGTGCTGCTCGCCACGGTTGGGGCCGCTGCCGTCGCTTTCGGGGCTGCCAAGATGGTCGCTCCCGATTACGAGGGCGAGACGCGCGTCCTGATTGAGTCGCGCGAGCCCGAGTTCAGCGGCGCCAATCAAGTTTCGCAGAATGGCTCCGACCGGATGTTCGACGAGTCGGGCATCCTCAGCCAGGTGCAGGTCCTGCGTTCGGCGGACCTGATCAAGCAGGTCGCGCGCAACATGAAGCTTCACGAACTCGACGAGTTCGATCCCTCCGCACGGCCTTCCGCCGCGTCCGATCTCCTGGTGATGTTGGGCCTGAAGAAGAATCCTCTCGATTTGCCGCCGGAAGAACGGGTGCTGAAGGAGTTCGAAGAGAAGCTGCAGGTCTACCAGGTCGAAAAGTCGCGTGTGATCGCCATCGCCTTCACCTCGAAGGATGCGACGCTCGCAGCCGCCATTCCGAACGAAATGGCCAATGTCTATCTTTCGCTGCAGAGCGGAGCCAAGCTCGACTCGAACTCCGAGGCAAGCCGCTGGCTTGAGCCGGAGATCGCCAACCTGCGCGAGAAGGTGCGCGAGGCGGAGGCGAAGGTCGCGCTTTACCGCGCCGAGTCGGGCCTGCTTCCGGCCGGCGAGACGCAGAATTTTGCCACGCGCCAGCTTACCGACATTTCGACGGAGCTTGCACGGGTGCGGTCGGAGCGGGCGAACACGGCCGCTCGCGCCGAGGGTATGCGGACGGCGCTCGCCGACGGCCGTCCGGCGGACACGCTTGCCGACATCGTCGGTTCGCCGATGATCCAGCGTCTCAAGGAGAACCACGCCAACGTCCAGGCGCAGATCGCAGATCTGTCGACGGCACTGCTCGACGGTCATCCGCGGTTGAAGGGGCTCAAGTCCCAGCTCGAAGGGATCGAAGGGGCGATCCGGTCGGAGACCCGGAAGATTCTTGCGAGCCTCGAAAATGAGGCGAAGGTCGGGCAACTGCGCGAGCAGCAGCTCGTTCAGCAAATGAACACGCTCAAGGCGCAATCGGCGCAGGCGGGCGAGGAGGAAGTCGGGCTGCGCGCGCTCGAGCGCGAGGCAACGGCGCAGCGCCAACTGCTCGAAACCTATCTCGCCCGATACCGCGAGGCGACCTCGCGTACCGTTGCAAACGCAACTCCGGCCGATGCGCGTGTGATTTCGCGCGCCGTGGTCCCGACCAGCCAGAGCTTCCCGAAGGTGCTGCCGATAACGATCGTCGCTGCCTTTGCGAGCCTCCTGTTCAGTTGCGTCGTCATCATGCTCGGCGAACTTTTCAGTGGCCGGGCGCTAAGGCCGGTCTCGGTCCCCGAAGCACCGGCCCCGGGTCAGCCGGCAGAAATGCCTTCAGTCCCTGGTGCCGTCGAAGAAAATCCCGCATCTGTCCTCGCCGCCGCAGACCCTGCGCCCGAGGAGAACGGCGACGATGGGAATGCGGCATCGAAGCACGACTTTTCGATCGAGTCGGTCGCCGAACATCTTCGTGCCAACGGTGTGCGGATTGCGGTCTCGGTATCCCCGGGCGGCGACGAGGGATCGACGGCGACCGTGATGCTGGCGCGCCTTCTGGCCGAGGACGGGCAGAAAGTCGTGCTGATCGACCTCTCCGGTTCGGCCTGTCCGACGCGGCTCATGGCACAATCGCGGGACCTTGCCGGGGTCACGAATCTGCTCATGGGCGAAGTCGCCTTCTCCGGGTCGATTCATTCGGACAGGTTGTCCGAAGCACATATCATACCCCATGGCGACGCCGACCCTCATGCGGCGATGCGCGGCATCGACCGGCTGCAGATCATCATCGATGCGCTCGCCAATGCCTACGATCTCGTCCTGATCGAATGCGGGTCGGCCGACGCGGAGGCCGTGGCCAAGGTGGCACGGCACGAGGGCACCGAGATCATCCTGTCGGCACCGTCGATCAGCGACGATGAGATCGTCGAAATGCTGATGAGTTTCGGGGAAGCCGGATATCGCGACGTCGTGCTGATGACCGGGAAGGGGCAGGACGGCCCGGATTTTCCCGACCGCCGCGCTGCATAACGTCACGCTTCATCCGCGTTCGCAGCCGATGTCTGTCGCCGCTGCCGCTGCCGTTGAATGAAGGCATAAAGCGTTTCGTTGGCCTTGACCAACCGTTTCGCCCGGGCGATCGCCCTGAAACCGCCGGCGGCCAGCCGGCCGCGGAACGTCAGGGGCAGAACGATGTCGCGCAACGTCGTCTCGACCGTGCACCACGACCGCTTGTAAGGCTGATCGCCGATGCCGAAGTCGAAGAGGGCGACGCCTTCTGCGCAAAGACGCTCGATCATTCTGTAGAAAAGCAACTCGCCCGGGCTGGCATCCGCGGCGATTTCCTCGTCGATCGAGCCGAACTGGCAGATGACGTGGTCGCCCTTGCGCGAGAGACCGGCGACCGCGACAATGCGGCCGGCGTGTTCGCCCCTCAGCCTTATGGCATTGAGCTCCAGGAGGTTGCCGGGCTCGGGGGCCCTGGCATCGATCAGGGCGTGGAAAAAGGTGCGCGTCTCCGCCTCGCGAAAGGAATCCGGCAGGCCGAGTGTCTCGAAGCGGGCGGCTTTCTGCCGGAAGAATGTCTCGAGCAGGGCATGGGCCTCCTGCGCTTCGCGAGCGATCACATAGTCGTAGCCGCCGATCTCGGCGAGGCGCCTTTCGGATATGCGCATCTTTTTGCGCCGCCGCTTGGCATTGATCTGGGCGAGCGTGCGCTCCATGGTGCCGAGAAGCGGCAATTGGAACGAGGCGTTCGGGTTCTCGATGCCGGCCAGAACGGCGAGGGGGTGCGGCGCGCCGCGCCAGATCCGCGGCGTCCGGTCGAACACGATCACGTCCGCGAAACGGCGGAGCTGGCGACCGATACCGCCGGTCAGCGCTGCCGTGAGCTCCGCAGCGGGCACGTTGCCGATGCCGGCGCCGAACAGGCCGGTGTTGAGATTGCTGTGCTCCGAGCCGATCAGGCGCGCCGCGCGGAGAAGCCGGCTGCGTTCGATCTCGAAAGGAAGGAGAAAAAGCGGCTCCCTGCCAGCGGCGCCACGGACGATGAGCAGTTCGCTGCCATGCGTCTTTGTCCATGCCGCGCACCAGTCGAAGCTCTGGTGCAGCGAATTGCCGCTGCTTTCGTCAAGCGCTCGCCATTCCGCTTCGAGCTCGGCCATGTCCGCGTGGACGGAGATGGTGATCCGATCGGCAGCGCTGCCTCCATGGGCGAGGCTCCCGGCCGAATGATACCGCCCGGCGCTGGTTTCCGGCGAAAGGGTGAAATCGGAACTTGCCATCATTGTCGATCCGCATGCGTGATGCAGCCATTGAAGCGGAAATTCCGATAGATCTGATTAATCCGGCAGGCACTCGCGTGCCCGGCAGACAACAGGGTTAGGGGAATATGAAGCTGGACCAGGCGGCGGCTGGAATTGCCGGCGCAGGCGCGTTAAGTTCTCTGCCGTTCGATGGAGGGGCAGATGCGCCACCGAGAAAGGTCCGGGTTCAAGCGGTTTTGTGCAGCCGGACCGCAGAGCCGGCCTGTATGTCTGCTTTGACGACCATTTCCCTGGAGCGAATAATGCCAACCATCCATTCCGCGCCTGATCCTGGCGCCGCCTTTCCCGTCGCCGAGTTCCCGCGCATCGGATTTCTCAGGAACATCGTGCGCTCGCCACTGATCGAGGCCGGCGAGTTCAGCTATTACGACGATCCGGACGGTCCCGAGCGCTTCGAAGAGAAGTGCGTTCTCTATCACTATGACTTCGTGGGCGATCGGCTGGTGATCGGCCGCTTCTGTGCGCTGGCGACCGGCATACAGTTCATTATGAACGGGGCCAACCACGCGACCGGAGGCTTCTCGACCTTTCCGTTCGGCATCTTCCCCGGTGCCTGGCGCGATGGCTTCGACCCTGACGCCTACAGGACCGGTTATCGTGGCGACACGACCGTCGGAAACGATGTCTGGATCGGCATGGAGGCGACCATTTTGCCGGGCGTGACGATCGGCGATGGCGCGATCGTTGCGGCAAAAGCGGTCGTTACGAAGGATGTGCCTCCCTATGCCGTCGTCGCGGGCAATCCCGCACGGGTGGTGAGATTGCGCTTCCCCGATGCAACGATCGAGCGATTGCAGGCGATTGCCTGGTGGCGTTGGCCGATCGACAAGGTGACGCGCAACATCGCGGCGATAACCGGCGCCGATCTCGATGCACTGGAAGGCGCCCGGTAGAAGTCAGTCGAGGAATCCGGTCGCGAGCGCCCTTGCCCATTCGGCGCGGCCGCGTTCGGCCGCGAGGAGCGACGCCGCCATGTGATCGTAGCCGACACAGCGGAAGGTGACGTTCCAGTCGCCGGAGGCCCGCTCGACAATGGCGTAGCGGGCATCCGGCGAACCGGTTTCGACCTTGTGCGCGACCGGCCGGTCGTCGTCATAGGCAGGGCAGCCGACACTGCCCGGGTTGACCAGCAGCCGCCCGCCCGAAAGCCGCAGGGCGCGTTGAACATGCGTGTGGCCGCAGAGGATCACTGGATGCTCGATACCGTCGGCAAAGCGCTCGATCTCCGCGCGCCGCGCCATGTGAACGATGCCATCGCCCGTCAGCGCCTCCATCCAGTAGGTCTCGTCGCTTGCCGGCGTGCCATGGCAGAGAAAGAGAGCGTCCCGATAGACAAGGGTCGCCGGCAGAGCGGCCAGCCAGTGGAGGTGGTGCTCATCGAGTTCGTCATGGGCGGAGCGGTCGGACAATCCCATGCGGGCAGGGCCGAGCGTGAGAAGATAGCGGTCGTGATTGCCGCGTATCGCAGCGGTACGGCGGCCGATCAGGATCTCCGCCGTCCGGGCGGCATTCAGCGGGCCGCTCAGATGATCGCCAAGATTGACGATCTCGTCGATGCCCTGTGCATCGATGTCGGCAAGCACGGCCTCGAGCGCGAGATCGTTGCCGTGGATATCGGAGATTACCGCGATTCTCATACCTGGAAACCTCAGTGATCGGCGGCGGGTTTTTCCATCCACTTGATGATCAGCATGGCGGGAAGAACCCACAGCAGGCCGGTGAAGAAGAAATAAAGCAGATGCACCCACCAGGGAGACGCGCCGAGCAGCAGGGAAGCGAAGGTAACGGCCGCAAGTGCGTAGACGACGACGAGGATGATGAGCAGGACGGTGCCCATCAGTTTTCGGAGGCGTACGGGCATTTTTCGTTCTTTCGGTGGCGGCAACGCTGGCACTCGGGCGGCCCGCGACGGCATGCCGCAAAGGGTTCGGCCTTGTTTTGCACGGCACTCTGGTGCAAATCAACGGCTTTCAGACCGTCCTGACCGGCAACGCCGGCATAACGGTACCGTTTCCGGCGACAGATGAGGAAGTGCCATGGCCCACGCCGAATTGGCAACAGAACAGATGCTGCTCAAAGAGATCGGCAGAACCGAGCGCAACCGCCGGCAGATCCGCGGCTGGCTTGCCGCCGTTCTCTTCGCTCTGTTTGCGCTGGTGCTCGTCGGAGGGGCGACGCGACTGACCGAATCCGGCTTGTCGATCACCGAGTGGAAACCCGTCCACGGCGTCATACCGCCGCTCTCCGCGGAGGAATGGGAGGAGGAATTCCGTCTCTACCAGCGCATTCCGCAATATGAGCAGATCAACAAGGGCATGACGGTCGATGAGTTCAAGACCATCTTCTGGTGGGAATGGGCGCACCGGCTGCTCGCGCGCGGCATCGGCGTGATCTTCGCCCTGCCGCTCTTCTTCTTCTGGGTCACAGGGCGGATCGAGCGACGTCTGCGGCTGCCGCTTCTCGGAATCCTGGCGCTCGGCGGTTTTCAGGGCTTCATCGGCTGGTGGATGGTATCCTCCGGTCTGGCGGAACGGACTGCAGTCAGCCAGTACCGGCTCGCCACGCATCTGACCATCGCCTGCCTGATCTTCGCCGCCTGCATGTGGATTTACCGGGGGCTGTGTCCGCATTCCGACGACGCGCATCCGACGAAAAGGTCGCAAGGGATGGCCGGGGCCATAGCGATCATGAGCCTCTTCCAGATCTATCTGGGCGCGATCGTCGCGGGTCTCGATGCGGGTCTGAGCTACAACACCTGGCCGCTGATGGACGGGGCGATCGTGCCGGGCGGCCTGTTCGTGCAGCAGCCCGCCTGGATCAATCTCTTCGAAAATCCGAAGACGGTGCAGTTCGTACACCGTCTCGGCGCCTATCTGCTGTTCGCATTGGCGCTTTGGCACATGATCGCGTCGCTCCGCGCCGCGCCGGAGACGACACATGCCCGCCGCTCGGTGCTCCTGTTCGCGCTGGTGACGGTGCAGGCGGCAATCGGCATCACGACGCTGCTTCTGCAGGTACCGATCGGCTGGGGCGTGCTGCATCAGGGCGGTGCGCTCGTCGTGCTCGGCTTCGCGATCGCCCATTGGCGCGGTTTCGTCGGCACCTATCCGAGAGACACGGCGATAGAAATGCGCGACTGATTTGCCTGCATTCGAACGAACGAAAACCCCGGCAGGAACGCTGCCGGGGTTTTCGTCTCGATTTGCTGTGTCAGGCGGACAGCATCAGGTCCATGTTCTGGACGGCGGCGCCCGAGGCGCCCTTGCCGAGATTGTCGAGCAGCGCGACCAGATTGACATGCGCTCCGCCCTTGGTGCCGAAGACGAAAAGCTTCATGGCGTCGCTGCCGGCGAGCTCCGTCGCATCGATCCGGGCGAGCTTGGCGCTCTCGTCAAGCGGCACGACTTCGACAATCGACTGTCCCGCATAATGGTCGACGAGGGCACGATGGATCGTTTCGAGCATTGCACCGGCAGCCAGGTCCTCGAGATAGAGTGGCACCTGCACGATCATCCCCTGCGCGAACTTGCCGACGGAAGGGCTGAAGACCGGTGCGCGCTCGAGGAGCCCGTGCATCTTCATTTCCGGCACGTGCTTGTGCTTCAGGGTAAGCCCATAAAGGAAATGCGGCGCGCCGATGTGGTCCGGATTCTGATCGTCCTCCATCTGCGCGATCATCTGTTTGCCGCCGCCGGTATAGCCCGAAACCGCATTGACGGTGACGGGATAGCCGTCCGGCAGGATACCAGCCTGGCGCAGAGGGCGGATCAGGGCGATCGCTCCGGTCGGGTAGCAGCCGGGATTGGCGACATGGCGCGCGTCGCGGATCCGCTGGGGCTGCGCCTTGTCCATCTCGGCAAAGCCATAGGCCCAGTCGGGAGCGACGCGATGCGCGGTCGAAGTGTCGATGATGCGCACGCGATTGTTTCCGGCAACCATGGCTACGGCCTCCCGCGAGGCGTCGTCCGGCAGGCAGAGGATGGCGATATCGGCGCTGTTCAGTAGATCCTCACGCATCGCCGCATTGCGTCGCTCCGCTTCCGGAATGGACAGGAGTTCGAGATCCGTACGCCCGGCCATGCGCACACGGATCTGCAGGCCCGTCGTGCCGTGTTCGCCATCGATAAAGATCTTCGGTTTCATGATTTCCCTGCTCCTGCAGTCCGTTAGCGGCGTTTCCGGAATCAGTCTGGCATAGAATTGAATCAATTTCTTGAGCGCACGCAGCCGCTTCGATCAGCCGCGCCTCTCCGCCAGCCACTCGGCACGCAGGCCCAGCATATACATGGCGATGGTCGAGCCAGCAATGGCGGTGAGGTCCGCGTGGTCGTAGGCGGGCGCCACCTCGACCACGTCGCTTCCGGCGATATGAAGCGCTCCGAGTTTGCGCAGGACCGATAGTATCTTTGCGCTCGAGGGGCCGCCGGCCACGGGCGTGCCCGTGCCGGGCGCAAAGGCCGGGTCGAGGCAATCGATATCGAAGGTCAGATAGGCGGGACGATTGTCGACATGGCGGATGATGGTATCGGCGATCTCCTCGGCGCGCATCTCCTCGAGCTCGTAGCCGTAGACGATCCGAATGCCGCAATCCTCCGGTGCATGCGTCCGGATGCCGATCTGGATCGAGCGTTCCACGTCGATCAGCCCCTCGCGTGCCGCGCGGCCGACGAAGGCGCCATGATCGATGCGGCCTTTCTCGTCCGGCCAGGTGTCCTGATGGGCATCGAACTGGACGAGGGCGAGGGGCCCGTGCAGGGCTGCATGGGCCCTCAGGATGGGATAGGTGACGAAGTGGTCGCCGCCGAGCGTCAGCAGGTAGGCGCCCGACTTCAGGATTTTCGACGCCTCGCGCTCGATGGTCTGGGGAGTCCTCGCATGGTTGCCGTAGTCGAGCAGGCAATCGCCGTAATCGATCGTCGCCATGTCGGCAAACAGGTCACGCTGGAACGGATATTGCGGATCGTTGTCGAAGATCGCCGATGCACGGCGGATCGCCTGAGGCCCGAAGCGTGCGCCGGGGCGATTCGACGTGGCTGCATCGAACGGAATTCCCCAGACGACCGCCTCCACACCCTTGAGCTCCTTGGTGTATTTCCGCCGCATGAAGGAAAGGATGCCGGCATGCGTCGGATCGGAGGCCGCCGTCGTCAGTGATTTTGCAGTGATCGCGTGGTCGATCGACTTGTTGGCCATGCTGTTCTCCCGTCGGATGGACGGGACGTTGGCCAATCGTTCGGGGCAAGGCAAGAGCCCGGCGTCAAAATCATGTGCAAGGGAACCCTTGGCCCACGGCGCATGAAAAAAGGCCGGGACGAACCCGGCCTTCGAAAGTGCAGTCTGCCAGCGATTAGCGCTTGGAGAACTGGAACGAACGACGTGCCTTGGCACGGCCGTACTTCTTGCGCTCGACCACGCGGCTGTCGCGGGTGAGGAAGCCGCCACGCTTCAGAACGGGGCGCAGGCCCGGTTCGAAGTAGGTGAGGGCCTTGGAAATGCCGTGACGAACGGCACCGGCCTGGCCGGAAAGGCCGCCGCCGGCAACGGTCGCATCGATGTCGAACTGGCCGTCACGGGCAGCCGCGACGACCGGCTGCTGCAGGATCATCTGCAGAACCGGACGGGCGAAATAGTCCGAGAAAGGCTTGCCGTTGATGGTGATCTTGCCGGAACCGGCCTTGATCCAAACGCGGGCGACGGCGTCCTTGCGCTTGCCGGTCGCGTAGGAGCGGCCCTGGGCGTCGACTTTCTTGACGTGAACCGGAGCAGCCGGTTCCGCGGTCGTGGCGATTTCCTTGAGAGCGGAAAGGTCAGCCATTATCAGGCGCTCCTTGTGTTCTTGCTGTTCAGCTTGGCGACGTCGAGGACGGCCGGCTGCTGTGCTTCGTGCGGGTGGTTCGAGCCGGCGTAGACACGCAGGTTCTTCATCTGGCGACGGCCGAGCGGGCCGCGCGGAACCATGCGCTCGACGGCCTTCTCGATGACGCGCTCCGGGAAGCGGCCTTCGATGATCTGGCGCGCGGTGCGCTCCTTGATGCCGCCGGGGTAACCGGTGTGCCAGTAGTACTTCTTGTCGGTGTACTTCTTGCCGGTGAGGACGGCCTTCTCTGCATTGATGACGATGACGTTGTCGCCGTCGTCGACATGCGGCGTGTAGGTGGCTTTATGCTTGCCGCGCAGGCGGTTTGCGATGAGGGAAGCGAGGCGACCGACAACGAGGCCTTCGGCGTCGATGAGGATCCACTTCTTCTCCACCTCTGCAGGCTTCTGAACGAAGGTTGCCATATCTAAACTCTTTCGTTTGGACCCGGAACGAAGCCGGGCGTTTCTTGTTGCTTGCTTTGACCTCGAGGAGGGCAAAAAAGAAGGCGGCCCAGTCGGACCGCGATCTGGGGCAGCTTATACGGAAGCTCGCAAACAAGGTCAAGGCCGACTTTCCGCGCGTCATGAAAGAAGACGAAGCAAAATCAAACAGTTAATAGTGTGGTTTCATAATACCACACTTCAGCGGGGCGGAATCGAATAGGTCGCCGTCGCATGAGCGACCAAATCGGGGCTTGCCACCGGCTTTATCGAGGCGTCGAGAACGGCCAGCCGTTTGCCGAGCTTGAGAATCCGGCAGGTACATTCGAGTGGTTCCGGTTCCGGCTTGCGCAGGAAGTTGATGTTGAGGCTGGTGGTGACGGCAAGCGCGACCGGACCGATATGCGCGATGAGCGCGATATAGGCCGACACGTCCGCCAGCGCGAAGAGTGTCGGGCCCGAGACCGTGCCGCCCGGACGGATGTGGCGCTCGTTCGGGTCGAGCCGCATCGTGGCGAAGCCCGGTCCGGTCTCGGTTACCGAGAAGACCTTCCCGTCCGTGTGGACCTGCGGAAAATCGGTGTCGAGAAAGCGGTTGAGCTCATCGACGTTCATGACCGGCTGCAGGGTCATCGCGCCTCTCCATGTTACGTGCCTCGGTTGCACCCGTTACAGGACGTCCTGGAGCGCCGCGCAAGCGGGAAATTGGTCTTACGCAGTTATGGGTCAGACCGGCGCGCGGGCTTGAAAGAGCGGCGACGGCGGCGTACCACGGCACGAACTTCGATATGGGAGAGAACCATGGCGGACGTCGTTTCATTCAGGAAAGAAGAGTCGAACGGACCCTTGCTGCGCGAGTTCAACGGCCCGGTCCTGCGGCTTACACTGAACAATCCCCCGGCAAACGTGCTTTCGACCGCCCTGATGGAAGCATTGCTGGCGGCGCTCGAGGAGGCGTCCGTCTCGAAGGAGATCAAGGTCGTCGTGATCGCCGCGACAGGCAAGCTCTTCTCCGCCGGCCACGATCTCAAGGAAATGACCTTCCACAGGGCCGACCCGGACGGAGGCCGGGCGTTCTTCGAGCGAACGATTCGCCTTGCAGCCGAAGTCATGCTGACGATCACCAGGCTGCCGCAGGCGGTCATCGCCGAAGTCGACGGCCTCGCGACCGCCGCGGGCTGCCAGCTGGTCGCCAGTTGCGATCTCGCGATCTGCACCGACACGTCGACCTTCTGCACCCCCGGCGTGAATATCGGTCTTTTCTGTTCTACGCCGATGGTCGCCTTGACGCGCGCTGCCCATCGCAAGCAGGCGATGGAGATGCTTTTGACCGGTGAGACGATCGATGCCGGGACAGCGAAGGAGTTCGGTCTCGTCAACCGCATCGTCCCGCAGCAATATCTGCGCCAGGTCATCGACAAATATGCGTCGATCATCGCCTCGAAGTCGCCGCAGGCGCTGAAGATCGGCAAGGAGGCTTTCTATCGCCAGGCCGAAATGCCGCTTGCCGATGCTTACGACTTCGCTGTCGGCGTGATGGTCGAGAACATGCTCGCCCGCGATGCCGAGGAAGGTATCGGTGCCTTTCTCGGCAAGCGCATGCCGGAATGGAAGGAGGAATAGTGCATGCCGCCCAAAAGTGTGCAGCGGTTTTGGGATAACGACATGCATGATAACGACCTACAGCGCGGCGCGCTTTATGTCCTAGGCCTCAGGCGAGCCTGAGCAGCAAGGCACCGAGCGCAATGATGAAGGCGGCGATGATGCGCCAGGCGCTGACGCGCTCCTTGAGGAACACGACGGAGATGACCACGGCAAAGAGGATTGCCGTTTCGCGGAGCGCCGCGACGGTGGCGACCGGGGCTTTCGTCATCGCCCAGAGCGCAAGGCCATAGGAGCCGATCGATCCGGCGCCGCCGATAAGCCCGCGCCACCAGTGACGGCTCACATGCCGCGCGACCGGCTTGACGCCGCGTCGGGCAAAGGCCCAGCCGAAGAGAAGGACCGGCGGCAGCAATGCCATCCAGAGCGTGTAGGATATGGCATTGCCGGAAATGCGGGCGCCTATCCCGTCGACATAGGTATAGCTCGCGATAACGCAGGCGTTGAGCAGTGCCAGAACGATGGCGTGCCTGCCGCCCTTGCGGGATTCGAAGGCGAGCGTCAGCACGCCCGCGGAGATCGTCATGATGCCGGCCATCGCGCCGCCGGTCAGTTTCTCGCCGATGACGAGGCTGCTCGTCGCCGCAACGATCAGAGGAGCGACGCCGCGCATCAAGGGATAAACCAGCCCGATATCGCCGGCCCGGTACGCGGCTGCGACCAGCTGGAAATAGGCGAACTGGAAAAGTGCCGAAACCAGGATGTAAGGCACGGCCTCGGAACCGGGCATCGGGAGGAAGGGCAGGAAGGGGAGCGCCACGACCGCGCCGCCAAGCGACACCATGGCGGCGTCGAGCGATTTTTCCGTACCGGCCTTGACGAGCGCATTCCAGGTCGCGTGCAGCAGCGCTCCGAGAAGTACGAGCGCAATGACGTCCGGCGGCAAGATGAACCTCGGCGGGGTGATTGGGCGGGAAAGCCGGTTGTGGGCTCGCATTTGCCGAAATGCAACCGGAATTACGGATCGATCGCAACGAAACGGTTGAAATGCATGGCCGGGGGAAGGTGCCTCGGTTGACTCGCGGCCGCTCCACGCCAACTATCGCTCCGCATGATGAACATGCCCGGACAACAAGCATGAACCACGACGCCTACCCGGACTATTATCTTGCCGACATCCTGCGCGAGACGAAGACCATCGCGCTCGTCGGCGCCTCGCCGAAGCCGGAACGGCCGAGCTATCGCGTCATGGCCTTTCTTCTCCGCAAGGGATACCGCGTCATTCCGGTCAATCCCGGCCATGCGGGCGGCACGATCCTCGACCAGCCGGTGGTAGCGCGCCTCGCGGATATAGGGGAGCCGATCGACATGGTGGACGTCTTCCGTGCGGCTTCGGCCTTGCCCGCGCTCGTCGACGAGATCCTGGCGCTGCCGGCCCTGCCCAAGGTCATCTGGGGACAACTGTCCGTCCGCGACGACGCAGCTGCCGCCAAGGCTGAGGCCGCAGGCATCAAGGTCGTCATGGACCGTTGCCCGGCAATCGAATATCCGCGACTGGTCGGATGATCCTTAATAAGTGAGGGAGGAACGACGATGAAAGCCGGACCCGGATTCAGCACGCTTGCAATTCACGCCGGGGCCCAGCCCGATCCGACGACCGGTGCGCGGGCGACGCCGATCTATCAGACGACCAGCTTCGTCTTCAACGACACGGATCATGCGGCCGCACTCTTCGGCCTCCAGCAATTCGGCAATATCTATACCCGCATCATGAATCCGACGCAGGCGGTGCTGGAGGAGCGGATCGCGGCGCTCGAAGGCGGGACCGCCGGGCTGGCCGTTTCCTCGGGGCATGCGGCCCAGCTGCTGGTTTTCCATACGATCATGAGGCCGGGTGACAATTTCGTTTCCGCCAGACAGCTTTACGGCGGGTCGGCCAATCAGTTCGGCCATGCCTTCAAGGCCTTCGACTGGCAGGTCCGCTGGGCCGATTCGGCGGAGCCCGAAAGCTTCGATGCGCAGATCGACGAACGCACCAAGGCGATCTTCATCGAAAGCCTCGCCAATCCGGGCGGCACCTTCGTCGACATAGCCGCAATCGCTGACGTTGCGCGGCGACACGGACTGCCGCTCATCGTCGACAATACGATGGCGACGCCCTATCTGATGCGGCCGCTCGAACACGGCGCCGATATCGTCGTCCATTCGCTCACCAAGTTCATCGGCGGTCACGGCAATTCGATGGGCGGCATCATCGTCGACGGCGGTACGTTCGACTGGTCGAAATCCGGCAAGTATCCGCTGCTGTCGGAGCCGAGGCCCGAATATGGCGGCGTCGTCCTGCACCAGGCCTTCGGCAACTTCGCCTTCGCCATCGCCGCACGGGTATTGGGTCTGAGGGACTTCGGTCCGGCCATTTCGCCCTTCAACGCCTTCCTGATCCAGACCGGCGTCGAGACGCTGCCGCTGAGGATGCAGCGCCATTGCGACAACGCGCTGGAGGTCGCCAAATGGCTGAAGGGACATGAAAAGGTCTCCTGGGTCCGCTATTCCGGGCTCGAAGACGATCCGAACCACGCACTGCAGAAACGCTACTCGCCGAAGGGGGCGGGAGCCGTTTTCACCTTCGGGCTCGCGGGCGGATACGAGGCGGGAAAGCGCTTTGTCGAGGCACTGGAAATGTTCTCCCATCTTGCCAATATCGGCGACACGCGTTCGCTCGTCATCCACCCCGCATCGACCACGCACCGGCAGCTCACGCCGGAGCAGCAGGTCGCCGCAGGCGCCGGACCCGACGTCATCCGGTTGTCGGTCGGCATCGAGGATGTGGCCGACATCATTGCCGATCTCGAACAGGCGCTGGGCAAGGCCTGAGAGGCGTGGAGGCTTCCCATGAGCCATATGCTGAATTTCGATCCGTCTTCCCTCGAGGCTGAGATCGGGGCGCCGGCGCCCGACAGGCTGATTTCTGGAAATCCGGAATTTCGCACCTGGAATTTCGAGGAGGCCGGCGGGCTCTATGCGGGCATATGGGAGGCCACGCCCGGCAAATGGCGCATCGTCTATGACGAGTGGGAATATTTCCACATCCTCTCCGGTCATTCGATCGTGACCGAAGAGGGCGGGGTACCCCTTCATCTCAGAGCCGGCGACAGCCTGGTGCTGAGACCCGGCTTCAAGGGAACCTGGGAAGTCGTTGAAACGACTCGCAAGGACTACGTGATCCGCGTCTGACGCCGGCCGC
>Ga0209281_1000237_pt1 | contig 112688 bp, 109 predicted proteins | sample MedtruBG_FD_187514 | JGI IMG/M metagenome (GOLD analysis project Ga0209281, IMG submission 187514) | Root nodule microbial communities of legume samples collected from California, USA - Medicago truncatula BG (SPAdes) (version 2) | ecosystem: Host-associated > Plants > Roots > Nodule | place...
AATTCAATAACTTGGCATAATTTGTGCCGACAAAATGCGCGCAGAGTATAGGGGCGGTTCTGCCCCTATTCAACTGTCAGGTAGTGATTTCCGACTGCGCGCTACATGAGGAAATGTTTCAGCGGATATGTGCAAGTACGCCTTGAAGCTCATCCAGTGAGTTGTAGCCAATCACTAACTGCCCTTTACCCTTCTTACCGTGGCGGATCTGCACCGCAGAGCCTAGGCGCTCGGCCAGGCGCTGTTCGAGACGAGCAATATCCGGGTCCGGTTTTGCCGCTTCCACAGGCTCCGGTTTACCACTCAACCACTGGCGAACCAGTGCCTCTGTCTGGCGCACGGTCAGCCCGCGTGCGACAACATGTCGCGCCCCTTCAACCTGTTGAATTTCCGGTAAACCGAGCAAAGCACGGGCATGACCCATTTCCAGGTCGCCGTGGGACAACATGGTCTTGATGACTTCCGGCAGGGAAATCAGGCGCAACAGGTTGGCCACGGTCACCCGCGACTTGCCCACGGCCTCGGCCACCTGTTGCTGGGTCAGCTGGAACTCCTGCTGCAAACGCTGCAGGGCCACCGCTTCTTCAATCGGATTCAGGTCTTCGCGCTGGATGTTCTCGATCAGCGCGATGGCGATCGCGGTTTCATCGGGTACATCGCGAACCATCGCCGGGATCGTTTCCTGCCCGGCCTGCTGGCTGGCGCGCCAGCGACGTTCGCCGGCGATGATCTCGAAGCGGCCGCCGCCGATCGGGCGAACCACGATAGGCTGCATGACGCCCTGGGCCTTGATCGACTGCGCCAGCTCTTCGAGCGCCTGCGGATCCATGTCACGACGCGGCTGGTACTTGCCGCGCTGGAGCAGATCAAGGGGAAGGTGCTGCAGCTCACGCAGATCGGCTTGCGCCGCTTGTTCTTCCAGCGAGCTGACAGTCGGACCACTCAACAGAGCATCCAGTCCACGTCCGAGACCTCGTTTCTTGACGGCCATGGGGATTCCTTAAGTTGCCTGAGCAGCGGCGATGCGTGAGTTTTTGCGTTGACGACGAACCATTTCGCCCGCCAATGCCAGGTAGGCAACGGCGCCTCGCGATGTTTTGTCGTACGCCAGCGCCGGCATGCCGTAGCTTGGCGCTTCGGCCAGACGGATGTTGCGCGGAATGACGGTGTCGTAGAGCTGCTCGCCGAAGTGTTCCTTGAGCTGCGCCGAGACATCGTTCATCAGGCTCAGGCGCGGGTCGTACATCGTACGCAGCAGGCCTTCGACCTTGAGGTTCGGGTTCAGCAGTTCAGAGATACGCTTGATGTTATCCACAAGATCGCTCAAGCCTTCAAGTGCGAAGTACTCGCACTGCATGGGGATAATGACCCCGTCGGCGGCAACCAGTGCGTTCAAGGTCAGCATCGACAGCGATGGCGGGCAGTCGATCAGAATGTAATCGTAGTTTTCCCGGATCGGCGCCAGCGCGCTGCGCAGACGGCTTTCCTTCATCTGCATTTCCAGCAGAACCACTTCGGCCGCGGTGAGGTCGCGGTTGGCCGGCAATAGCTGGTAACCACCATGCTCGGAGAAGTGCATGGCCTGGGCCAGGTCACATTCTCCGATCAGCAGGTCGTAGACCGAGTTTTCCAGGCCATGTTTATCCACACCGCTACCCATGGTGGCGTTGCCCTGTGGATCAAGATCGATCAACAGCACCCGGCGCTTGGTCGCGACCAGGGATGCTGCGAGGTTGATGCAGGTGGTGGTTTTGCCCACGCCACCCTTTTGGTTCGCAATCGCGAATACCTTAGCCATTCTTGCTTGTGTTCCCAATCATGCCGTGCGGCGCAGTATCAGCAGATGGCGTTGGCCTTGGCAACCAGGTACGGCCAGGGCGTGTTCGCTATCGAGGTGGAAGTCTGCCGGCAATGCTACCAGCTCATCGGCCGGATGAACGCCCTTCATTGCCAGCCAGCGTGTTTCGCTATCGCCGAGGTGGCGAGTCCAGTTGCTGAAGTTTTCCATGCTGCTGAACGCCCGGGAAATGATCCCGTTGAACGGTTGGGCAGGCTGGAATGCTTCGACGCGACTGTGGATAACTTGCAGGTTATCCAGTTTGAGTTCGAGTTTGACCTGGGTCAGGAAGCGGGTTTTCTTGCCGTTGCTGTCCAGGCAGGTCACCTGGGACTCGGGAAACAGGATCGCCAGCGGAATGCCAGGCATGCCGCCGCCACTGCCGACGTCGAGCCAGCGACCGTTTTCGATGAACGACATCACGCTCAGGCTATCGAGCAAGTGACGGGAAACCATTTCGTCCGGATCACGCACGGCGGTGAGGTTGTAAGCCTTGTTCCATTTGATCAACAGGGCCAGGTAACCCAGCAGCTGGGCGTGCTGGGTTTCTGTCAGCGTGACACCGAGTTGACGAGCACCTGTGGATAACTCTTCTGCGTGTTGCGAAGTGACCAACGAACTCAAGCGCTTTGCTCCAACTGACGGCCCGCGCCGCGTTTTTTCAAATGAATCATCAACAGCGAAATGGCTGCCGGCGTAACGCCCGGGATACGCGAGGCCTGGCCCAGGGTTTCTGGACGGGTCGCGCCGAGCTTGCTCTGGATCTCTTTGGAGAGACCGGAAATATTCGTGTAATCGATATCCACAGGCAATTTGGTGTCTTCGCTGGCTCGCAGGCGGGCGATTTCATCCTGTTGACGATCGATGTAGCCGGCGTACTTGGTCTTGATTTCGACCTGCTCGGCAACCTGTGGATCTTCTGCGCCGCCACCGGTCACGGCGATCAGACCAGCGTAGTCGATTTCCGGACGGCTCAAGAGATTGAGCAGGTTGTATTCGTGGGTCAGTGGCGTGCCGAATTTTTCGGCAATGGCATCGCCCTGTTCGGTGCCCGGGCGTACCCAGGTGCTTTTCAGGCGTTGCTCTTCCAGTTCGATGCTTTCGCGTTTTTTGCAAAAAGCTGCCCAGCGCACGTCATCCACCAGACCCAGTTCGCGGCCTTTTTCGGTCAGGCGCAAGTCGGCGTTGTCTTCGCGCAGGATCAAGCGATATTCGGCGCGGGACGTGAACATCCGGTACGGCTCTTGGGTACCAAGGGTAATCAGGTCGTCGACCAACACGCCGATATAGGCCTCGTCGCGACGCGGGCACCAGGCCTCTTTGCCTTGCGCACGCAGCGCAGCGTTGGTCCCGGCCAGCAAACCCTGGGCACCGGCTTCTTCGTAACCGGTGGTGCCGTTGATTTGCCCGGCAAAGAACAGACCGCCGATGACTTTGGTTTCCAGGCTGTACTTCAAGTCACGTGGATCGAAGTAGTCGTACTCGATCGCGTAGCCCGGACGCACGATGTGCGCGTTTTCCATGCCGCGGATCGATTGCACGATCTGCAATTGCACGTCGAACGGCAAGCTTGTGGATATCCCGTTCGGATACAACTCATGAGTGGTCAAACCTTCCGGTTCGATAAACACCTGATGGCTTTCCTTGTCGGCAAAGCGATGGATCTTGTCTTCGATCGACGGGCAATAACGCGGGCCGATCCCTTCGATCTCGCCGGCAGCGGAATACATCGGTGAACGGTCGAGGTTTGCGGCAATGATTTCGTGGGTGCGGGCATTGGTGTGGGTAATCCAGCAGCTGACTTGCTTCGGATGCTGTTCTTTGGACCCCATGAACGACATCACCGGGATCGGCGTATCACCCGGTTGCTCGGACATCACCGAGAAATCCACAGACCGGCCGTCGATACGCGGCGGAGTACCGGTTTTCAAACGACCCACACGCAATGGCAGTTCACGCAGACGGTGAGCCAGCGCGATCGATGGCGGATCACCGGCGCGACCGCCGGAAAAATTCTGCAAACCGATGTGGATAAGTCCACCGAGGAACGTGCCGGTGGTCAACACCACGGAATCGGCGAGGAAACGCAGACCCATTTGCGTGACAACACCACGGACTTGTTCCTGCTCGACGATCAGGTCGTCAGCGGCTTGTTGAAATATCCACAGGTTCGGCTGGTTCTCCAGGATTTCGCGGACAGCTGCCTTGTACAGAACCCGGTCTGCCTGCGCGCGGGTTGCTCGCACGGCCGGGCCTTTGCGGCTGTTCAACACGCGAAACTGGATACCGCCTTTATCGGTAGCCATGGCCATCGCACCGCCGAGGGCGTCGATTTCCTTGACCAGGTGGCTTTTGCCGATCCCGCCAATGGCAGGGTTGCAACTCATGGCACCGAGGGTTTCCACGTTATGCGTCAGCAACAGGGTTTTAACCCCCATACGTGCTGAGGCCAGTGCTGCCTCGGTACCGGCATGACCGCCGCCGATGACGATCACTTCAAAACGGGAAGGGAAATCCACCACGCACCTCGTGCCTGCTTAAGTAGGTAATTCAGGAATAGTTTGAGCTCAGGTTTTTGGACCTGGTCGACAAGTATAGGGACTTCGCCCTTCCTAAAGAACCCTTTGCACAAAATTTAACCAGCTGTGGAAAAGTCGGAGTTATAGAAATTAAAAAGAAAGAAATTTATTAAATCTTTGTTTTTATGTTTATTTCTATGCACCATCATTTCTGTGGATAGATTGATACAGGCCTTTATTTTCAATGTGTACAGAGATTCAAAACCCTGTGTTCATGTGCCAATGAGGCCCTTGGATAACCGGTGTAAGCCTGTGGATGAAAGAGGTGGTTATCCACAGAGGTGGTTATGTTCAGTTTTCAGGCCCTGTTATCAACTGACCTTAGCCACGGTTATTCACAGGGCTTAATCCACAGAAAAGTGCCGTTTGCTCGAAATTCGGGTACAGGAATTGCGCTCAAGCAGACAAAGTCCGCTCGACACTGGAGGTTTTTTTCAGAAATGGAGAGAACAGACAGGCACGAATGGCCTGTCTGTGAGTAACAGGTGGGCTACTTACCGATACAGAAGCTGGAGAAAATTCGCCCCAGCAGATCATCGGAGCTGAAAGCACCGGTGATTTCACCCAGCGACTGCTGAGCCTGGCGCAAATCCTCGGCCAGTAACTCGCCAGCGCCGGCCAGGGTCAATTGAGCGCGGCCATGCTCGAGGGCTGCACTGGCATGACGTAGCGCCTCAAGGTGTCGCCGGCGAGCGCTGAAGCTGCTTTCGGACGTTTGTTCATAGCCCATGCAGGCCTTGAGGTGTTCGCGCAGCAGGTCCAGCCCGACACCACCAGACTTGGCGCTCAGGCTGATGGTGACATGGCCGTCCGCGCTGACCTCCAGGGCAATGGCTTCGCCCGTAAGGTCGGCCTTGTTGCGGATCAGGGTGACTTTCGCGGGATCGGGACGGGTTTCGAGAAACTCCGGCCAGAGTGCAAAAGGATCGAGGGCTTCCGGGGCCGTGGCATCGACCACCAGCAGTACCCGATCCGCTTCGCCGATGGCTTTCAAGGCACGCTCGACGCCGATTTTTTCCACATGATCATCGGTATCGCGCAGGCCGGCGGTATCCACCACGTGCAGCGGCATGCCATCGATGTGGATATGTTCACGGAGCACGTCACGGGTGGTGCCGGCAATTTCGGTCACGATCGCCGCTTCACGCCCGGCCAGGGTATTGAGCAGACTGGATTTACCGGCATTCGGACGGCCGGCAATGACCACTGTCATGCCGTCACGCAGCAAGGCGCCCTGCCCGGCTTCGCGGATGACGGTGGATAACTCGTCGCGAACCTTGTCGAGCATGCTCAGGACGTGGCCATCGGCAAGGAAGTCGATTTCCTCTTCCGGAAAATCGATGGCCGCTTCGACATAGATGCGCAGGCCGATCAATTGCTCGGTGAGGTTATGCACACGCGACGAGAAAGCACCCTGCAGTGAGCGCAACGCGTTTCGAGCAGCCTGGGCAGAACTGGCTTCAATCAGGTCGGCAATGGCCTCGGCCTGGGCGAGGTCCAGTTTGTCGTTGAGGAAGGCGCGCTCACTGAATTCTCCAGGCCGGGCGAGACGGCAACCCAGTTCCAGGCAACGCTTGAGCAGCATATCCAGAACGATCGGACCACCATGGCCTTGCAGCTCCAGCACATCTTCGCCTGTGAACGAGTTCGGGCCGGGGAAATACAAGGCAATGCCCTGGTCCAGCACCTCGTCGTTTTCACTGAAAAACGGACCGTAGTGAGCAAATCGCGGCTTGAGTTCGCGACCGCTGAAGGCCTTGGCCGCAACGCTGGCCAACGGCCCGGAAATACGCACGATGCCTACACCGCCTCGACCTTGAGCGGTGGCGACGGCTGCGATGGTTTCGCGAGGAACGCTCATAAACCGGTATCCAGACAAAAGTGACAGATAGCAAAACGCCCCACTAGGGGGCGTTTTGAGTGGTTATCCACAGTGTAAATCAGGCAGCTGCTTTAGCGGCTGCTTCGATCTTACGTGTGATGTACCACTGTTGGGCGATCGACAGGCAGTTGTTCACTACCCAGTACAGCACCAGACCGGCCGGGAACCACAGGAAGAAGAAGGTGAAGATGATCGGCATCAGCTTCATCACCTTGGCCTGCATCGGATCCGGAGGAGTCGGGTTCAGCTGCTGCTGGATGAACATGGTTGCACCCATGATGATCGGCAGAATGAAGAACGGATCCTTGATCGACAGGTCAGTAATCCACAGCATGAACGGAGCCTGACGCATCTCGACGCTTTCCAGCAGAACCCAGTACAGCGAGAGGAAAACCGGCATCTGCACGAGGATTGGCAAGCAACCACCCAGCGGATTGATCTTCTCTTTCTTGTACAGCTCCATCATGGCTTGCGACATTTTCTGCCGGTCATCGCCATGTTGCTCTTTCAGTGCAGCCAGTTTCGGTGCCACTGCACGCATGCGCGCCATGGATTTGTAGCTGGCAGCCGACAGCGGGAAGAAGATCCCTTTGATCAGCATGGTCAGGAAGATGATCGACCAGCCCCAGTTACCCACAATGGCGTGGATGTGTTGCAACAACCAGAAGATCGGTTGGGCGATGAACCACAGAATGCCGTAGTCGACCGTCAGTTCCAGACCTGGGGACAACTCTTTGAGCACGGCCTGGCTTTTCGGACCGGCGTAAAGAACAGCGCTGGTCTCGGCCTTGGCACCCGGTGCAACACTCATCGATGGGCCGGTATAGCCGATGATGTAGTTGCCTTTGCTGTCTTTACGGGTCTGGACGACGTTGTTTTCGCCCTTGGCCGGAATCCATGCGGTCACGAAGTAGTGCTGCAACCAGGCAACCCAACCGCCAGTGACGGTTTCTTTGAGCGGCGCCTTGTCCATGTCCTTCATGGACACTTTCTTGTACGGCTCGGAACTTGTCCACAGGGCGGCGCCCAGGTAGGTCGCGGTGCCGGTAGCCGTGGTCGACGAAGGATCGGCGCTGGCGTCGCGCTTCAACTGGGCGAACATCGCACCGGTCCAGGGCTGGGCGCTCTGGTTGTCGATCAGGTAGGAAACGGTTACGTCATACAAGCCACGTTTCACGGTGAAACGCTTGATGTAGTTGACGCCGTCCTTGCTGAACTTAAGGTCTACGACCATTTGGTCCTGACCGTCAGCCAGTTGATAAACCTTCTTCTCCGAGGAATAAACCGGACGACCGGCCGGATTTGCATCCGGACCGTTGGTGCCGATCAGACCGCTTTGCGCCAGATAAGTACGTTCGCCGCCGTTATCGAACAGCTGGAACGGAATTTCCGGGTGATCCTGACGACGCGGATACAGCGGCAGGGTCAACTGGGCAACATCGCCGCCTTGTGGGTCGATAGCCAGGTCCAGTACATCCGTTTTGATCTGGATGAGGTCCTTGCTCACAGCCACCGGCGTTTCGGCAGGTGCGCTGGTGTCGCTTGCAGCACGTGGAATGTCGTCACTGGCGGAAGCGTTGGAGCCAGTTGCCGTTTCCGGCAGGCCCGGTGCAGTCGTACTGGAGGCAACATTCTGAGTCGGCAAGGCAGCCTGACCATAGTCCTGGTTCCATTTAAGAACCATAACGTAGGACACGATTGCCAGGGCGACGATCAGGATCGTGCGTTTGATATCCATGATTACTCGGCCATCGAAGAAGAACGGGAGGTAGGGATAGGTGGAACCGGGTCATAACCACCGGGATTCCACGGATGACAGCGACCTAAACGACGAAAGGTCAGCCAGCCACCGCGAAGAAGGCCATGATTTTCGATGGCTTCTAACGCGTAGCAGGAACAACTGGGGTAGAAACGACAGTGACTGGCCATCAGAGGACTAATGGCATAGCGGTAAAACTGGATCGGAACGAGTGCCAGTTTACGCATCTGGACTGTCTACCCCTACAGTTTCGGTTTTGACTGCTGGTACCGGCGAACTGCGAGCCAGACGCTTCCAGAGTTTGCCGAAATGCTGAATCAATTCGGGGTTTTCTACGTCGCCCAAACCTTTGCGCGCGACGATAACAATGTCCCAGCCGACCAGTGAATCCTGGTTCAGGCGAAACGATTCGCGCATCAGACGTTTGAGGCGATTGCGCTCGACGGAGAGCTTTACGCTCTTTTTCCCGATAACCAACCCGAGACGGGGGTGATCAAGATCGTTGTTGCGCGCAAGGAGCAGGAGATTTTTCCCCGGAACCTTGCCGGTAGGGGAGTCAAAGACTGCCTTGAATTGCCGGGGGGTAAGCAGACGCTTTTCCCGACTGAAGTCCTGACTCACCTCCAGTGCCGGATTATCAAACTGCCAGACGCGCACGACCTTTGGCGCGACGACGCGACAGGACGGCACGACCGTTCTTGGTAGCCATGCGAGCACGGAAACCGTGGGTACGAGCGCGTTTGATAGTGCTTGGTTGGAAAGTACGTTTCATTGTCGTGTTACCTGGTTCGTCCACAACGGGCCGGAATGGCCCCCGTTTTAAGAGACCGGGGATTCTAGAGAAAGCAAGCCTTCAGGTCAATTTCCAACCAGCGTTTCCTTATAAATAGATCTCCAGAGGTTTTTCGGCGCTTGCACCTTACGTAGATATAAAAATAAGAAAGGAAAGTATTTAAAGCTTTTCTGTAAAGCTTATAAAAGCTAGGCCCGCGTCCTTCTGTGGATAACTCAATTCAACCCTTGTTTTACCTGCTGTACAGAGAATGACAACTACAGTGGAAAACAGTGTTCAGCCTGTGCTGCGCTGTCGGATAACCTGTGTGTGAAAGCAGGCTTTATCCACAGGGTGGTTATCCACCGAGTTTCGCCCCCACTTGTGCAACGACCTTAACCCCAGTTATCCACAGAGCTTATGCACAGACCACTGGTCGCCTTTTTTGCGTATGAAAGGGTGATTCTTCTTGGTCGATGAACCACCTTCGTGTGGATAAGTCGGCGTCTGGTCGCTACAATGGCCGCTTGTTTTTGCCTCACCGGCTTTCAACTTAGGGGATATCCGTGTCAGTGGAACTTTGGCAGCAGTGCGTGGAGCTTTTGCGCGATGAGCTGCCTGCCCAACAATTCAACACTTGGATCCGTCCACTACAGGTCGAAGCCGAAGGCGACGAGTTGCGTGTCTATGCGCCCAATCGTTTTGTTCTGGACTGGGTCAACGAAAAATACCTGGGGCGTGTTCTCGAATTGCTCGATGAGCACGGCAATGGCATGGCGCCAGCGCTTTCCTTATTAATAGGCAGCAAACGCAGTTCGGCACCCCGTGCCGCGCCCAATGCTCCCCTGGCTGCCGCGGCTTCCCAGGCCCAGGCTGCTCAAGCGCCCGCCAGTCCGTCGCCGGCACCTGCCGCCGCGTCGACCAAGCGTGCGACGCAAAAAGTGGCCGAGGTCACCGAAGAAGAACCTTCACGTGACAGCTTCGACCCGATGGCCGGTGCCAGTTCGCAACAGGCACCTGTGCGCGCCGAGCAACGTACGGTGCAGGTCGAAGGTGCGCTCAAGCACACCAGTTACCTGAACCGCACCTTTACCTTTGAGAATTTCGTTGAGGGTAAATCCAACCAGTTGGCGCGCGCCGCCGCCTGGCAGGTGGCAGACAACCCCAAGCACGGTTACAACCCACTCTTCCTTTATGGTGGCGTCGGCCTGGGTAAAACCCACTTGATGCATGCTGTGGGTAACCATCTGTTAAAGAAGAACCCGAATGCCAAGGTGGTGTACCTGCATTCCGAGCGTTTCGTGGCGGACATGGTCAAGGCCCTGCAACTGAACGCGATCAACGAATTCAAGCGCTTCTACCGTTCGGTGGATGCGTTGCTGATCGATGACATTCAGTTCTTCGCCCGCAAGGAACGTTCCCAGGAAGAGTTTTTCCACACCTTCAACGCCCTGCTCGAAGGTGGCCAGCAGGTCATTCTCACCAGTGACCGCTACCCGAAGGAAATCGAAGGCCTTGAAGAACGCCTCAAATCCCGTTTTGGCTGGGGCCTGACCGTTGCGGTCGAGCCGCCGGAGCTGGAAACCCGCGTGGCGATCCTGATGAAGAAGGCCGATCAGGCCAAAGTCGAGCTGCCTCACGACGCCGCGTTCTTCATTGCCCAGCGCATTCGCTCCAACGTCCGTGAGCTGGAAGGCGCGCTCAAGCGTGTGATCGCCCACTCGCACTTCATGGGGCGCGACATCACCATCGAGCTGATTCGCGAATCCCTTAAAGACTTGTTGGCGTTGCAGGATAAACTGGTTTCTGTGGATAACATTCAGCGCACTGTCGCCGAGTACTACAAGATCAAGATCTCCGACTTGCTGTCCAAACGTCGTTCGCGTTCGGTCGCTCGTCCGCGTCAGGTCGCCATGGCGTTGTCCAAGGAACTGACCAACCACAGCTTGCCGGAAATCGGCGATGTGTTTGGCGGTCGCGACCATACAACGGTCTTGCACGCGTGCCGCAAGATCAACGAACTTAAGGAATCCGACGCGGACATCCGCGAGGACTACAAGAACCTGCTGCGTACGCTGACCACTTGATGAACACCAGCGCAGCTTATTAAGGCAAGGGACTAGACCATGCATTTCACCATTCAACGCGAAGCCCTGTTGAAACCCCTGCAACTGGTCGCAGGCGTCGTCGAACGCCGACAGACCTTGCCGGTACTTTCCAACGTGCTGCTGGTTGTCGAAGGCCAGCAATTGTCGCTGACCGGTACCGACCTGGAAGTCGAGCTGGTTGGTCGTGTTCAACTCGAAGAGCCGGCGGATCCGGGTTCCATCACCGTACCGGCGCGCAAGCTGATGGACATCTGCAAAAGCTTGCCGAACGATGCGCTGATCGACATCAAGGTCGACGAGCAAAAGCTTGTGGTCAAGGCTGGCCGTAGCCGCTTCACCCTGTCGACACTGCCGGCCAACGACTTCCCTACCGTGGAAGAAGGCCCGGGTTCGCTGACCTGCAGCCTGGAGCAAAGCAAGCTGCGTCGTTTGATCGAACGCACCAGCTTCGCCATGGCCCAGCAGGACGTGCGCTACTACCTCAACGGCATGCTGCTGGAAGTCTCCGCTGGTGTGATCCGCGCCGTGGCCACCGACGGTCACCGTCTGGCCATGTGCTCGATGCAGGCCGATATCGGTCAGCCGGATCGTCATCAGGTCATCGTGCCACGCAAAGGTATCCTCGAACTGGCACGCCTGCTCACCGAGCCGGACGGCAATGTCAGCATCGTGCTGGGTCAGCACCACATCCGCGCCACCACTGGTGAATTCACCTTCACCTCGAAACTGGTCGACGGCAAATTCCCGGACTACGAGCGTGTTCTGCCTAAAGGCGGCGACAAGTTGGTACTTGGCGATCGCCAGGCTCTGCGCGAGGCGTTCAGCCGTACCGCGATTCTGTCCAACGAGAAGTACCGTGGTATCCGTCTGCAACTGGCCAGCGGTCAGCTGAAGATCCAGGCGAACAACCCGGAGCAGGAAGAAGCGGAAGAAGAAGTGGGCGTTGAATACAACGGCGGCTCCCTGGAAATCGGCTTCAACGTGAGCTACCTGCTTGACGTACTGGGCGTGATGACCACCGAGCAGGTTCGCCTGATCCTGTCCGACTCCAACAGCAGTGCGCTGGTACAGGAATCGGATAACGACGACTCGGCCTACGTTGTCATGCCGATGCGTCTGTAATCATGCCCAGCAGAAGCTAGATGTCCTTAAGTCGCGTCTCGGTCACCGCGGTGCGCAATCTGCACCCGGTGACCTTCTCCCCCTCCCCCCGCATCAATATTCTTTACGGCGCCAACGGCAGCGGCAAAACCAGTGTTCTGGAAGCCATCCATCTGCTGGGGCTTGCCCGTTCGTTTCGCAGCACCCGTCTGTTGCCGGTCATTCAATATGAACAACTGGCATGTACGGTCTTTGGCCAGGTTGAGCTAGCGGAGGGAGGGCATAGCGCCTTGGGCATCTCACGGGATCGACAGGGCGAATTCCAGATCCGTATCGATGGGCAGAATGCTCGCAGCGCCGCGCAACTGGCCGAGATCCTGCCACTGCAGCTGATCAATCCGGACAGTTTTCGATTGCTGGAAGGTGCACCGAAGATTCGCCGGCAGTTTCTTGACTGGGGGGTGTTCCACGTGGAACCGCGCTTCATGTCAACCTGGCAGCGCTTGCAGAAGGCCCTGCGCCAGAGAAACTCTTGGCTTCGGCATGGTACACTTGACGCCGTTTCGCAAGCGGTTTGGGACAGGGAACTGTGCCAGGCCAGCGCTGAAATTGATGAATACCGCCGCGCTTATATCAAAGCCTTGAAACCAGTCTTTGAACAAACCTTGAGCGATCTGGTTGAGCTTGAAGGCTTGACGCTCAGCTATTACCGCGGCTGGGACAAGGACCGTGAACTGAGTACTGTGCTCGCCGGGTCTCTTCAACGGGACCAGCAAATGGGGCATACCCAGGCCGGACCACAACGTGCTGATTTGCGGCTCAGACTGGGCGCGCATAACGCTGCGGACATCTTGTCCCGTGGCCAGCAGAAGTTGGTGGTTTGCGCATTGCGGATTGCCCAAGGTCACTTGGTCAGCCAGGCTCGACGCGGTCAGTGTATTTATCTGGTGGATGACTTGCCGTCCGAACTGGACGAGCACCACCGTCGCGCACTTTGCCGCTTGTTGGAAGACTTACGCTGCCAGGTCTTTATCACCTGTGTAGATCACGAATTATTGAGGGAAGGCTGGCAGACGGAAACGCCAGTCGCTCTGTTCCACGTGGAACAGGGCCGTATCACCCAGACCCACGACCATCGGGAGTGAAGGCATTGAGCGAAGAAAATACGTACGACTCAACGAGCATTAAAGTGCTGAAAGGCCTGGATGCCGTACGCAAACGTCCCGGTATGTACATTGGTGACACCGACGATGGCAGCGGTCTGCACCACATGGTGTTCGAAGTGGTCGATAACTCGATCGACGAAGCTCTCGCCGGCCACTGCGACGACATCAGCATCATCATTCACCCGGATGAGTCCATAACCGTTCGTGACAACGGTCGTGGCATCCCGGTAGACGTGCACAAAGAAGAAGGTGTTTCGGCAGCCGAGGTCATCATGACCGTACTGCATGCCGGCGGGAAGTTCGACGACAACTCCTACAAAGTATCCGGTGGCCTGCACGGTGTAGGTGTGTCGGTAGTGAACGCACTGTCCAAAGAGCTTGTTCTTACGGTGCGCCGCAGCGGCAAAATCTGGGAACAGACTTACGTCCACGGTGTTCCACAAGAACCGATGAAAATCGTTGGTGAGAGTGAAACCACCGGCACCCAGATTCACTTCAAGCCATCGGCCGAGACGTTCAAGAACATCCACTTCAGCTGGGACATCCTGGCCAAGCGGATTCGTGAACTGTCCTTCCTCAACTCCGGTGTCGGCATCGTCCTCAAGGATGAGCGCAGCGGCAAGGAAGAGTTGTTCAAGTACGAAGGCGGCCTGCGAGCGTTCGTTGAATACCTGAACACCAACAAGACTGCGGTCAACCAGGTGTTTCACTTCAATATTCAGCGCGAAGACGGCATCGGCGTGGAAATCGCCTTGCAGTGGAACGACAGCTTCAACGAGAACCTGTTGTGTTTCACCAACAACATTCCACAGCGCGATGGCGGTACTCACCTGGTGGGTTTCCGTTCCGCACTGACGCGTAACCTTAATACCTACATCGAAGCCGAAGGTCTGGCGAAAAAGCACAAAGTCGCGACCACCGGTGACGATGCCCGTGAAGGCCTGACCGCGATCATTTCGGTGAAAGTACCGGATCCGAAGTTCAGTTCCCAGACCAAAGACAAGTTGGTTTCTTCCGAAGTGAAGACCGCGGTCGAACAGGAAATGGGCAAGTACTTCTCCGACTTCCTGCTGGAAAACCCGAACGAAGCCAAGCTGGTCGTCGGCAAGATGATCGATGCGGCACGTGCTCGTGAAGCGGCGCGTAAAGCCCGTGAAATGACCCGTCGTAAAGGCGCGCTGGATATCGCCGGCCTGCCGGGTAAACTGGCTGACTGTCAGGAAAAAGACCCTGCCCTTTCCGAACTGTACCTCGTGGAAGGTGACTCTGCTGGCGGCTCCGCCAAGCAGGGGCGTAACCGTCGGACCCAGGCCATCCTGCCGCTGAAGGGCAAGATCCTGAACGTCGAGAAGGCGCGTTTTGACAAGATGATCTCTTCGCAAGAAGTAGGCACCTTGATCACCGCGCTGGGCTGCGGCATCGGCCGCGACGAGTACAATATCGACAAGCTGCGTTACCACAACATCATCATCATGACCGATGCTGACGTCGACGGTTCGCACATCCGTACCCTGCTGCTGACCTTCTTCTTCCGTCAGTTACCGGAGCTGATCGAACGCGGCTACATCTACATCGCTCAGCCACCGCTGTACAAGGTCAAGAAAGGCAAGCAAGAGCAATACATCAAAGACGACGACGCCATGGAAGAGTACATGACGCAGTCGGCTCTGGAAGATGCGAGCCTGCACCTGAATGAGGATGCACCGGGTATCTCCGGCGAAGCCCTCGAGCGCCTGGTGAATGACTTCCGTCTGGTGATGAAGACCCTCAAGCGTCTGTCGCGCCTGTACCCACAGGAGCTGACCGAGCACTTCATCTACCTGCCAGCGGTGAGCATGGAGCAACTGTCCGATCACGCAGCGATGCAAGATTGGCTGGCCCAGTACGAAGTGCGTCTGCGCACCGTCGAGAAGTCGGGTCTGGTCTACAAGGCCAGCCTGCGTGAAGACCGTGAGCGTGGTGTGTGGCTGCCAGAGGTCGAACTGATCTCCCACGGCCTGTCGAACTACGTCACCTTCAACCGCGACTTCTTCGGCAGTAACGATTACAAGACTGTCGTTTCGCTAGGCGCTCAACTGAGCACCCTGCTGGACGACGGCGCGTACATCCAGCGTGGCGAGCGCAAGAAGCCGGTGACCGAGTTCAAGGAAGCCCTTGAATGGCTGATGGCTGAAAGCACCAAGCGTCACACCATCCAGCGATACAAAGGTCTGGGCGAAATGAACCCGGATCAGCTGTGGGAAACCACCATGGACCCAAGCCAGCGCCGGATGCTCAAAGTGACCATCGAAGACGCCATTGGCGCGGATCAGATCTTCAACACCCTGATGGGTGATGCGGTCGAACCACGTCGTGACTTCATCGAGAGCAACGCTTTGGCGGTGTCCAACCTGGATTTCTGATCCCGGTCGATACCAACGAAAAGGCCAACGCATTGCGTTGGCCTTTTTTATTGTCTCGCCGGAGCAACGCGCGGTCCCGTTGCGGCTCCTGTCTCACGATCTGTGGGCGAATCGAGTGTCGGATTAAGTTCGGTGGGATAGACATTCAGGCTGCAAATTCCGCTGTATGCAGAATGAAACCGGGTGATCCAGGCCGCCCCGTCAGGTCGACAGCCAGTGTTTGTTCCAGGCATAAAAAAACCGGCTATATCAGCCGGTTTTTTTACGTCCAAAAAAAACTTATGCACGTTTTTATGGTTTTTATCATTCAAAAAAATATGTAAAAAAATCATAAGGTTACATACAAAAAACGACGATTTTCAATGAAACGGTACACAGGTTATCCACAGAATCTCAGACAGCCACCTGATCGTTTGAAACCGGCGCTTGCGGAGCCGGTGGTAGCGAGCCCATTTCCCGTTGCATCTGCTCGTTCCACGCCTGGACCCGGTCGTTCAATTCAGCGATGGCTCGCGGTCCGGTGCCTGCGGCATACATCGGCTCGCCAATGATCACAGTGATGACGCCCTGCTTCTTCACCCAACCGGTTTTCGGCCAGAACTTGCCTGCGTTGTGCGCAATTGGCAGCACCGGCAATTCGGCGTTGACCGCCAAGGCGCTGCCACCGCGCGAGAACTTTCCAACGGTGCCGAAAGGAACGCGCGTGCCTTCGGGGAAGATCAGCACCCAGACATTGTCCTTGAGCAACTCATCACCCTTTTGCGCCACATGCTTGAGTGCGGCTTTCGGGTTGTCGCGATCGATGGCGATCGGTCGCAGCATGGCCATGGCCCAACCGAAGAACGGCACATAGAGCAATTCACGCTTGAGCACCTGGCTCAGCGGCGAGAAGTAGGCAGAGAGAAAGAACGTCTCCCACGTGCTCTGGTGATTCGACTGAATGACGCAAGGCCGTTCAGGTACGTTCTCGGCCCCCTTCACTTCGTAGCGAATGCCCAAAAACACTTTGCTCAGCCACAAGGCGCAGCGGCACCAGTACACGTTGATGAAGCGATAACGTGCCTTGAATGGCAGAAACGGCGCGATAAAAAAACTCAGGCTGCACCACAGCAAGGAGCTGGTGCCCAGCAGCAGGTAAAAGAGGAAGGTTCTGATGGCCTGCAATATCGACATGGTGACGTTTACCGTTGCGGGCAATACCCGCCTGTATAAAGCGCACTCCTGATCAATCCTTTGCCAGGAAATTCAGAAGCACTCTAATTGTGGATAAGTTCTGCGGCAATCGCCGCCAGATCGTCAAAAATCAATGTGCCAACCGGAAGGGTCAAGCCCTGAGTCTTTTCGCCTTTCCCGGTCTTTACCAAAACTGGCTGAGAATCGACGGCTTTGGCGGCTTCCAGGTCACCAAGGCTGTCGCCGACGAACCAGAGATTGGTCAGCGACACGTTGTAATGAGCGGCGATGGTTTTCAGCATCCCGGGTTTCGGCTTGCGGCAATCGCAGCCTTCGTCCGGCCCGTGCGGGCAATAGACGATCAGGCCGACTTCACCGCCCTGCTCCGCCACCAGCGCGCGCAAGCGCTCGTGCATGGCATCCAGGGTGGCGAGGTCGTAATAGCCGCGAGCGATACCCGACTGGTTGGTAGCGACCGCTACCGTCCAGCCGGCCTTGCTCAACTGCGCGATGGCTTCGATCGAACCGGGGAGTGGAATCCACTCCTCCACCGACTTGATGTAAGCGTCGGAGTCGTAATTGATCACTCCGTCCCGATCGAGAATCAGCAGTTTCAACAGCAATCCCTCAGCCCAGCAGCGAAATGTCGGCGACGCCGAGGAACAACCCACGCAGACGCGCCAGCAACGCATAACGGTTGGCGCGGACTTTTGCGTCCTCCGCGTTGACCATCACAGCTTCGAAGAACGCATCCACCGGCTCGCGCAGTGCAGCCAGGCGTGCCAGGGATTCGCTGTACTGACGCGAGGCGGCCATTGGCTGTACAGCCTGGTCAGCCTGCTGGATCGCCGAGTACAGGGAGAACTCGTTGGCGTTGTCGAAGTACTTGGCCTCCACGACTGTCGGAACGGAGCCTTCGACCTTGCTCAGCAAGTTCGACACGCGCTTGTTCACGGCGGCCAGGGCGGCGGCTTCCGGCAGTTTGCGGAAGGCCTGTACCGCTTGCACGCGCTGGTCGAAGTCCAGGGCCGAGCCTGGCTTCAGGGCACGTACAGACAGGTAGGTCGCGACATCGACACCTTCGTCTTCGTAGCGGGCACGCAGGCGGTCGAAGATGAACTCAAGTACCGATTCGTTCAGGCCGGCTGCCTTGACCTTGGTACCGAATGCATTCACAGCGAAGGCCACGGCGTCGTTCAGGTCCAGATCCAGTTGCTTCTCGATCAGGATACGCAACACGCCCAGTGCGGCACGGCGCAGGGCGTACGGGTCTTTGCTGCCGGTCGGCAGCATGCCGATACCGAAGATACCCACGAGGGTGTCGAGCTTGTCGGCGATGGCCACGGCCGCACCGGTCAGGGTGCTAGGCAGTTCAGCGCCGGCACCGCGCGGCATGTACTGCTCGTTCAGGGCCAGTGCGACATCTTCCGGCTCGCCATCGTTGAGGGCGTAGTAGTAACCGGCGACACCTTGCATCTCCGGGAACTCGCCGACCATCTCGGTCGACAGGTCGCACTTGGACAGCAGGCCCGCACGAGCAGCCCACGAAGCGTTGCCGCCAATGCGCGCTGCGATGTAAGCGGCGAGTTTGGAAACACGTTCGGCCTTGTCGTAGACGCTGCCGAGTTTTTCCTGGAACACCACGTTCTGCAGGCGCAGGTTGAAGTCTTCGAGCTTCTGCTTCTTGTCTTGCTTGAAGAAGAACTCGGCGTCGGTCAGGCGTGGACGAACCACTTTCTCGTTACCGGCGATGATCTGCTGTGGGTCTTTGCTCTCGATGTTGGCCACGGTAATGAAACGTGGCAGCAACTTGCCGTCGGCGTCCAGCAGGCAGAAGTACTTCTGGTTGTCCTGCATGGTGGTGATCAGGGCTTCCTGCGGCACGTCGAGGAAGCGCTCCTCGAACGAGCACACCAGCGGCACTGGCCATTCGACCAGCGCGGTCACTTCATCGAGCAGGGCTGGCGGAACGATTGCCGTGCCTTCCTGACGGGTGGCCAGCTCTTCGGTGCGCTTGCTGATGATCTCGCGACGCTCGTTGGCGTCGGCCAGAACGTAGGCGGCACGCAGGTCGGCCAGGTAGCTGGACGGCGAACCGATGCGCACGTTTTCCGGGTGATGGAAGCGGTGGCCACGGGAGTCGCGGCCGGCCTTCTGGGCGAGGATGGTGCAATCGATGACCTGGTCACCGAGCAGCATCACCAACCACTGGGTCGGACGAACGAACTCTTCCTTGCGCGCACCCCAACGCATGCGTTTCGGGATCGGCAGGTCGTTCAGGGAATCTTCGACGATGGTCGGCAGCAGGCTTGCGGTCGCCTTGCCGGCGATGCTCTGGCTGTAGCGCAGTTTCGGGCCGCTCTGATCGATTTCGCTCAGGTCGACGCCGCACTTCTTGGCAAAGCCCAGTGCCGCTTGGGTCGGGTTGCCTTCGGCATCGAACGCGGCCTGACGTGGGGGGCCGTCGAGGTTGATGCTGCGATCCGGCTGCTGGGTGGCCAGTGCGGTGATCAGCACGGCCAGGCGGCGCGGGGCGGCATAAACGGTTTTGCTCTCGTAGTTCAGGCCGGCAGCTTGCAGGCCCTTGTCGATACCGGCGAGGAATGCCTCGGCCAGGGTGTTCAGGGCTTTGGGTGGCAGTTCTTCAGTGCCCAGTTCAACCAGAAAATCCAGAGCACTCATTGTGCAGCCTCCAGCTTGGCCAGTACTTCATCACGCAGGTCCGGGGTCGCCATCGGGAAGCCCAGCTTGGCACGAGCCAGCAGGTAGGCTTGCGCAACGGAACGCGCCAGGGTGCGTACACGCAGGATGTATTGCTGACGCGCAGTCACGGAAATCGCCCGGCGCGCATCCAGCAGGTTGAAGGTATGGGAAGCCTTCAACACCATTTCGTAGCTCGGCAACGGCAGCGGCTGGTCGAGTTCGATCAGGCGCTTGGCTTCGCTTTCGTAGAAATCGAACAGTTCGAACAGCTTGTCGACGTTGGCGTGTTCGAAGTTGTAAGTGGACTGCTCCACTTCGTTCTGGTGGAACACGTCGCCGTAGGTCACTTTGCCGAACGGACCGTCAGCCCAGACCAGGTCGTAGACCGAGTCCACGCCTTGCAGGTACATGGCCAGACGCTCGAGACCGTAGGTGATCTCACCGGTCACCGGGTAGCACTCGATGCCACCCGCTTGCTGGAAGTAGGTGAATTGGGTCACTTCCATGCCGTTGAGCCAGACTTCCCAGCCCAGACCCCAGGCGCCGAGGGTCGGCGATTCCCAGTTGTCTTCGACGAAGCGGATGTCGTGGACCAGCGGGTCCAGGCCGACGTGCTTGAGGGAGCCCAGGTACAGTTCCTGGAAGTTGTCCGGGTTCGGCTTGAGGACCACCTGGAACTGGTAATAGTGCTGCAGACGGTTCGGGTTTTCGCCGTAGCGGCCGTCAGTCGGACGACGGCTTGGCTGCACGTAGGCAGCGTTCCAGGTTTCCGGGCCGATGGCGCGCAGGAACGTTGCGGTGTGGAAAGTGCCGGCGCCTACTTCCATATCGTAGGGCTGAAGTACCACACAACCTTGCTCGGCCCAGTATTGCTGGAGGGCGAGGATCAAGTCTTGGAAGGTACGCACGGCTGGCGTAGGCTGGCTCACGAAATTCACCTGTTTCTTGGGCTGCGATTTAAAGAGCGGGAGTATACCCGATTCATTGCTGCGCACGCCCCCTGGAGCCTTATGCCACGCTGCTTTTGGTGTTCCGAAGATCCGCTGTACATGGCTTATCACGATCAGGAGTGGGGCACGCCGCTACGGGATGCGCAGGGTTTGTTCGAGTTGCTTTTGCTCGAAGGGTTCCAGGCCGGGCTTTCCTGGATCACTGTGCTGCGCAAACGCGAGCACTATCGCCAGGTGATGTTCGGCTTTGATGTCCAGCGCGTGGCGCAGATGAGCGATGCCGAAATCGACGAGTTGATGCTCGATCCCGGCATCATTCGCAACCGCCTCAAGCTCAACGCGGCCCGGCGCAATGCCCAGGCCTGGCTGGCGCTGGAGGACCCGGTGGCGTTTCTCTGGTCGTTCGTCGGTGGCGTGCCTGTGATCAATCATTTCAAGGATCGCAGTGAAGTCCCGGCCGTGACGCCGATCGCCGTGGAAATGAGCAAAGGCCTGAAAAAAGCCGGTTTCACGTTCGTCGGGCCGACCATTTGCTATGCGCTGATGCAGGCTTCGGGCATGGTGATGGATCACACCCGGGACTGCGACCGCTACGCGCAGTTGGCGAACGGCGGTTAGAATGGCCGCCTCGCGCACAGCACAAAATCAGGAGTGACCTGTGGATAAGTTGAAAGGCGCCTTGCTGGTAGGCGCTCTGCGGCTGTTTGCCCTGCTTCCGTGGCGGGCCGTGCAGGCCGTCGGCTCGGCGATTGGCTGGGTCATGTGGAAAACCCCGAACCGTTCCCGCGATGTGGTGCGGATCAACCTGTCCAAGTGCTTTCCGGACATGGACCCCGCCGAGCGCGAACGTTTAGTCGGACAGAGCCTTAAGGACATCGGCAAGTCCCTGACCGAAAGCGCCTGCGCCTGGATCTGGCCGGCCCAGCGCTCCATCGACCTGGTGCGCGAGGTCGAAGGCCTCGACATCTTGAAGGACGCCCTCGCCTCCGGCAAAGGCGTGGTCGGTATCACCAGCCACCTGGGCAACTGGGAAGTGCTGAACCACTTCTATTGCAGCCAGTGCAAACCGATCATTTTCTACCGCCCGCCGAAGTTGAAAGCGGTGGATGAATTGCTGCAAAAGCAGCGAGTGCAGTTGGGCAACAAGGTCGCCGCTTCCACCAAGGAAGGCATCCTCAGCGTCATCAAGGAAGTGCGCAAAGGTGGTGCAGTGGGCATTCCCGCTGACCCGGAACCGTCCGAATCCGCCGGGATCTTCGTGCCGTTCTTCGCCACCCAGGCGCTGACCAGTAAGTTCGTGCCGAACATGCTGGCCGGCGGCAAAGCGGTCGGCGTGTTCCTGCATGCCCTGCGCCTGCCGGACGGTTCCGGCTACAAAGTGATCCTTGAAGCTGCGCCAGAGGCCATGTACAGCACCGATACCGCGCAGTCCTGCGCGGCCATGAGCCAGGTGGTCGAGCGCTATGTGCGGGCGTACCCGAGCCAGTACATGTGGAGCATGAAGCGCTTCAAGAAGCGTCCGCCGGGTGAAGAGCGTTGGTATTGAATCGATTGGCATGATCTGTGGATGACCCTGGACTTGGGGTTATCCACAACCGTTCATTCAAGGGCGCAGAAGATGTCCGAACACCGTAAGTCATTCCGCATCAAGATCAGTCACGAAAGCTTTGGCGATTGCCTGGGGCAGACGCGCAACTTGTCGAGCACGGGTGTCTACGTCAAGCATCCGGGGTTGTCGACTTTGCCCAAAGGCGCGGTGGTTTACGGTCAGGTGCAGGGCTTACCCACAGGCGCGCCGCGGGTGCGTATGGAAGTAGTGCAGGTGGATGCCGAGGGCATCGGTTTGCGTTATCTCTGATCAGTACGCCTGACGCTCGAGCTTCTTGAGGAACACCGTCATTTCCTTTTCGGCCTGCTTGTCGCCATGGACGCGAGCGGCTTCCAGGCCTTGCTCCCAGGCTTGGCGCGCGGCCGTAAAGTCCGCCAGCGCCAGATGGGCCTTGCCCAGTAGTTTCCATGCCGCCGAATACTTCGGATCGAATTCGACGCAGCGTTGGAAATGCTCCGCAGCCTTGGCGTTTTCCCCCAGATCCAGATAGCCCTTGCCCAGGCCGAAGCGCAGCAATGAGTTATCCACACCCTTGGCGAGCATTTTTTCCAGGGATTCGATCATCAGTGGATTCCTTTTTGAGGTGTGTCAGGAAAATATCCGGTATCTGGAAGTCCGCTATCGCGAGCAAGCTCGCGATGAGGCCAGTCTGATCGCCGAAAAATCCGGATCAGAAGAAGCTCAACCCCACATGAAACAGCTTCTCCACATCGCGAATATGCTTTTTATCCACAAGGAACAGAATCACATGGTCGCCCGCTTCGATCACGGTGTTGTCGTGGGCGATGATCACTTCTTCGTCGCGGATAATCGCACCGATGGTGGTGCCTGGCGGCAGGCCGATGTTCTCGATGGCCTTGCCGATCACCTTGCTCGATTTCGCATCGCCATGGGCAATCGCCTCGATGGCCTCCGCCGCACCCCGGCGCAGTGAGTGCACGCTGACGATGTCGCCTCGGCGCACGTGGGCCAGCAAGGTGCCGATGGTCGCCAGTTGCGGGCTGATGGCGATGTCGATGTCGCCGCCCTGGATCAGATCGACATAGGCCGGGTTGTTGATGATGGTCATCACCTTCTTCGCGCCCAGTCGCTTGGCCAGCAACGATGACATGATGTTGGCTTCGTCGTCGTTGGTCAGCGCCAGGAACAGGTCGGCGTCGGCGATGTTCTCTTCCATCAGCAGGTCGCGGTCTGAAGCACTGCCCTGCAACACTACCGTGCTGTCCAGTGTGTCGGAGAGATGACGGCAGCGCGCCGGGTTCATCTCGATGATTTTCACCTGATAACGGCTTTCGATGGCCTCGGCCAGACGCTCGCCAATCTGCCCGCCACCGGCGATGACGATGCGTTTATAGGTTTCGTCGAGACGGCGCATTTCGCTCATCACCGCGCGAATATTCGCCTTGGCGGCGATGAAAAACACCTCGTCGTCGGCCTCGATCACCGTGTCGCCCTGGGGCAGGATCGGCCGGTCACGACGGAAAATCGCCGCGACGCGGGTTTCCACGTTCGGCATGTGTTCACGCAACTGCCGCAGTTGCTGGCCCACCAGCGGCCCGCCGTAGTACGCCCGTACCGCCACCAGTTGCGCCTTGCCTTCGGCGAAGTCGATCACCTGCAAGGCGCCGGGGTGCTGGATCAGGCGCTTTATATAGTTGGTGACCACTTGTTCCGGGCTGATCAGCACGTCCACCGGAATCGCTTCGTTCTGGAACAGCTGCTCTTCGCGGGTCAGGTACGCGGCTTCGCGAACCCGGGCGATCTTGGTCGGGGTGTGGAACAGGGTATGGGCGACCTGGCAGGCGACCATGTTGGTTTCGTCGCTGTTGGTCACCGCGACCAGCATGTCGGCGTCATCCGCTCCGGCCTGGCGCAACACGGTCGGGAATGAGCCACGACCTTGTACCGTGCGGATGTCCAGGCGGTCACCAAGGTCGCGCAGGCGCTCGCCATCGGTGTCGACCACAGTAATGTCGTTGGCTTCACTGGCCAGGTGTTCGGCCAGCGAACCGCCGACCTGCCCTGCACCAAGGATGATGATTTTCATCCAGTCACTCCATTGAATCCATTTAACCGCGAGCGGCGGCGATCTTGATCAGCTTGGCGTAGTAGAAACCATCGTGGCCACCTTCCTGGGCCAGCAACTGGCGACCATGGGGCTGCTTGATGCCGGCCGCCGTGGCGAGGTCCAGTTCCCGGGCACCCGGCGTTCGGGCGAGGAAGGCTTCGATGACTTCGGTGTTTTCGGTCGGCAGTGTGGAACAGGTGGCGTACAGCAGGATGCCCCCGACTTCCAGGGTTTTCCACATGGCATCGAGCAACTCGCCCTGCAGCAGCGCCAGCGCGGCGATGTCGTCGGGTTGGCGGGTCAGTTTGATGTCCGGGTGACGACGAATCACACCGGTGGCCGAGCATGGCGCGTCCAGCAGGATGCGCTGGAATGGCTTGCCGTCCCACCACGCCTGAGTGTCGCGACCGTCGGCGGCAATCAGTTCGGCGCTCAGTTTCAGGCGTTCGAGGTTTTCCCGCACCCGTACCAGTCGCTTGGCTTCAAGGTCTACGGCCACGACGCCGGCCAGTTTTGGCTCGGCTTCGAGGATGTGGCAGGTCTTGCCGCCCGGTGCGCAGCAGGCGTCCAGCACCCGTTGGCCTGGCGCGAGGTCGAGCAGATCGGCAGCCAGTTGCGCGGCTTCGTCCTGCACGCTGATCCAGCCCTCGGCGAAGCCTGGCAGGCCGCGCACGTCGGTGGCGGCTTCGAGCACGATGCCATCGCGGCTATAAATGCATGGCGTCGCGGCGATACCGGCGTCGGTCAACAATCCGAGATAGGCATCACGGCTGTGATGACGACGGTTGACCCGCAGAATCATCGGCGGATGCGCATTGTTGGCGGCGCAAATGGCTTCCCATTGCTCGGGCCAGAACGCCTTCAGGGATTTCTGCAACCAGCGCGGGTGGGCGGTGCGCACCACCGGATCACGTTCCAGCTCGGCGAAAATCGTTTCGCTTTCGCGCTGAGCATTGCGTAGCACAGCGTTGAGCAATGCCTTGGCCCAAGGCTTTTTCAGCTTGTCGGCGCAACCGACGGTTTCGCCGATGGCGGCGTGGGCCGGGACGCGGGTGTAGAGCAATTGATAGAGACCGACCAACAGCAACGCTTCGACATCGGCGTCGGCTGCCTTGAACGGCTTCTGCAACAGTTTGGCCGCCAGCGCGGACAAGCGTGGCTGCCAGCGTGCGGTGCCGAATGCCAGGTCCTGGGTGAAGCCGCGATCACGGTCCTCGACCTTGTCCATTTGTGTTGGCAGCGAACTGTTGAGCGAGGCTTTGCCGCTCAGGACTGCGGCGAGTGCCTTGGCGGCGGCCAGACGCGGATTCATTGAGCGTCCGCCGCTTGACCGAGGATCGTTCCGGTGGCGAATTTCTCACGGCGGCTGTTGAACAGGTCACTGAAGTTCAGCGCCTTGCCGCCGGGCAATTGCAGACGGGTCAGGCACAAGGCCTGCTCGCCGCAGGCGACGATCAGACCGTCCTTGCTGGCGCTAAGGATTTCACCCGGGGCGCCTTTGCCTTCAGCCAGATTTGCGGCCAGCACTTTCAGGGCTTCGCCGTTCAAGGTGCTGTGGGTGATCGGCCACGGGTTGAAGGCACGCACCAGACGCTCCAGCTCAACCGCCGGGCGACTCCAGTCGATGCGTGCTTCGTCCTTGTTCAATTTATGCGCATAGGTGGCCAGGCTGTCGTCCTGCACTTCGCCCTCCAGTGTTGCGGCGGCGAGGCCGGCAATCGCCTGGACCACGGCCGGCGGGCCCATTTCGGCCAGACGATCATGCAGGCTGCCACCGGTGTCTTCGGCGCTGATCGGCGTGGCGACCTTGAGCAGCATCGGCCCGGTATCGAGGCCGGCTTCCATGCGCATTACGGTCACGCCGCTTTCGGCGTCCCCCGCTTCCACGGCGCGCTGGATCGGCGCCGCACCACGCCAGCGCGGCAGCAGCGAGGCGTGACTGTTGATGCAACCCAGGCGCGGAATATCCAGCACCACTTGCGGCAGGATCAGGCCGTAGGCGACCACCACCATCAAGTCCGGCTTGAGCGCGGCCAGTTCCGCCTGGGCATCTTCGTTGCGCAGGGTCGGCGGTTGCAGCACCGGGATATTGTTCTCCAGCGCCAGTTGCTTGACCGGGCTTGGCATCAGTTTTTGCCCGCGACCGGCCGGACGATCCGGTTGGGTGTAGACCGCGACGATCTCGTAAGGGCTGTCGAGCAGGGCCTTGAGGTGTTCGGCGGCGAATTCGGGGGTGCCGGCAAAGACGATGCGCAGTGGCTCAGTCATGGGTGTTCTCTATTGCAAAGCATCTTGAAAAGAAAAAGGCTTGCCGCGGCAAGCCTTTGAAGGAGGGCATCAAGCGTTTTGGCGATGCTGTTTTTCCAGCTTCTTCTTGATGCGGTCGCGTTTGAGCGTCGACAGGTAATCAACGAACAATTTGCCGTTGAGGTGGTCGCATTCATGCTGGATGCACACCGCGAGCAGGCCTTCGGCGATCAGTTCGTAGGGTTGGCCATCGCGGTCCAGCGCCTTGACCTTGACCCTTTGCGGGCGATCGACGTTTTCGTAGAAGCCCGGTACCGAAAGGCAGCCTTCCTGGTATTGCTCCATCTCGTCGGTCAGGGGTTCGAATTCGGGGTTGATGAACACTCGCGGTTCGCTGCGGTCTTCGGAGAGGTCCATCACGACGATACGTTTGTGCACGTTGACCTGGGTAGCGGCGAGGCCGATGCCAGGCGCTTCATACATTGTTTCAAACATGTCGTCGACCAACTGACGCACTTCGTCGTCCACTACGGCCACTGGTTTGGCGATAGTGCGCAGACGCGGATCAGGGAATTCGAGGATGTTTAAAATGGCCATAAGCTTGATTAGTGCACGTGTGAAGTAAGGTCGGGTCGATGGCCTGGCGGTCCGAAGATGCAGGCTACCGTTGTAAAACGTAGCTCCCTTTTGTTGACAAGCAAGTCTTGATAAGCAAGCAGGGAGCGAGCCTCTGACGGCTCTGGCGTTTCACGCGAATGCACATAATAAAGGGATTCACCGCATGAGGAAATCACTACTCGCCCTGCTGCTACTGGCCTCGGCCGGTCTGGCCTACGGGCAAGTGCAACTTCGGGAAGATATTCCCACCATAAAGCTGTCGCCTCAGGTGCGTAGCAGCCCGGTAACCGAGGCTATCCCCGGCATTGCGCTGAAATCGATCAACAGCTTTTTGCTGAGCAACCGCATCATCGATAAGGCCGAGGATTTCGACAAGGCGCCCTACATCGTCGCAGGTGATGCCGAGCGCGTGCTCAGTGGCGCGGGTGACCGCATCTTTGCCCGCGGCCATTTCGATCCGGCGCAACCGGCGTACGGCATCTTCCGCCAAGGCAAGGTCTACACCGATCCGCAGAGCAAGGAAATCCTGGGGATCAACGCCGATGACATCGGCGGCGGCGAGGTCGTGGCCATCGAAGGTGAGGTCGCCACCCTGGAGTTGCAACGCACGACCCAGGAAGTCCGCCTCGGCGATCGCTTGTTCGGCGGTGAGGAGCGCGCGATCAACTCGACCTTTACGCCCAGCACACCGAGCCACGAAATCAACGGTTTGATCATCGATGTGCCGCGTGGGGTCACGCAGATCGGCGAGTTGGACGTGGTAACACTGAACAAGGGGCAGCGCGACGGCCTGGCCGAAGGCAATCTGCTGGCGGTGATGAAGACCGGCGAAACCGTGCGCGACCGGATAACCGGTCAGCCGTTGAAAATTCCCGATGAGCGCGCTGGTCTGCTGATGGTTTTCCGTACCTACGACAAGCTCAGCTATGGGCTGGTGCTCAGCGCTTCGCGCTCGCTGTCGGTGATGGACAAGGTGCGAAATCCGTAAGAGTGCTTCACAAGTTACCAACAGAGTTATCCACAGCTTATTCCCGTTTGTACGGGTGCTTATTACGATCAAGGATGATCCATGTCGCTGCCTACTGTTACACCGGTTTCCCCCGCGGAACTGGAAGCTCGATTACGTCTGCACCGCTTGCCGGAACTCGGTCCGGCACGTTTCAAGAAGCTGCTTGAAGCCTTTGGCTCGGCGTCAAAAGCGATCAGCGCACCGGCCAGTGCCTGGCGCGCGCTGGGTTTGCCACTGGCCTGTTCCGAGGCCAGGCGTAGCACCGAGATCCGTGACGGCGCCAGTCATGCATTGGCCTGGCTGGAGCATCCGGCCCAGCATTTACTGATGTGGGACCAACCGGACTATCCGGCACTGCTGGCACAAATCAGCGATGCACCGCCGCTGTTATTTGTCGCGGGCGATCCGGGCATTCTGGAAAAACCACAACTGGCGATGGTCGGCAGCCGTCGCGCGTCCCGGCCAGGAATGGACACCGCTGCCGCGTTTTCCCGCAGCCTGGCCGGTGCCGGTTTTGTCATTACCAGCGGCCTGGCCCTGGGCATTGACGCCGCCGCGCACCAGGCCGCGCTCGACGTCGGTGGGCAAACAGTTGGTGTGCTCGGCACGGGGCTCGAGAAGTTTTATCCACAGCGAAACAGACGCCTGGCGGACGCTATGATCGCGTCGGGCAGCGCAGTGCTTTCGGAGTTTCCACTGGATGCAGGCCCCAGCGCCGGCAACTTCCCCCGGCGCAACCGGATCATCAGTGGTTTGTCTCTCGGGGTGCTGGTGGTCGAAGCCAGTGTCGCCAGCGGTTCTCTGATCACCGCGAGGCTGGCGGCGGAACAGGGGCGCGAGGTGTTTGCGATGCCTGGATCGATCCATCACCCCGGTGCCCGCGGCTGTCATCAGTTGATTCGGGACGGTGCGGTGCTGGTGGAAACTATCGAACATATCCTCGAAGCCTTGCGCGGCTGGCAACGACTGTCGTTATCCACAGAAACCTGCATCCCTGCAACGACTCACCCACTGCTGAAGCTGCTGCATGCCGCGCCTCACACCAGTGAAGCGCTGGCCGACGCAAGCGGCTGGGCCCTGCCGAAAGTGCTGGCGGCGCTGACGGAACTGGAAATGGATGGCCGCGCCGTGTGCGAAAGCGGGCGCTGGTTTGCGCGGGTGAGCTAGGTTTTATAAACAAGATCGGTAAACTGCGCAGAGCCTTAGTCTGGAGTGTTTTTCATGGTCAACAGTTGGCGTGTGCAACAAGCCGCGCAAGCAATTCGCGCCGGGGCGGTGATTGCCTACCCAACCGAAGCAGTCTGGGGCCTGGGTTGCGACCCCTGGGATGAGGAAGCGGTGGAACGTCTGCTGCTGATCAAGGGCCGGTCTGTGGACAAGGGGCTGATTCTGGTCGCCGACAACATCCGTCAGTTCGATTTCCTTTTCGAAGACTTCCCCGAATTGTGGATGGACCGCATGGCCAGCACCTGGCCGGGTCCGAACACCTGGCTGGTGCCGCACCAGAACCTGTTGCCGGAGTGGATTACCGGCGTGCATGAAACCGTGGCGCTGCGGGTCAGCGATCACCCTCAGGTGCGGGATTTGTGCGCGCTGGTCGGGCCGCTGGTGTCGACGTCGGCCAACCCGCAGGGACGCCCGGCGGCGCGTACGCGGATTCGCGTCGAGCAGTATTTCCGTGGCCAGGTGGATCTGGTGCTGGGTGGCAATTTGGGCGGACGCAAGAACCCGAGCGTGATTCGTGATCTGGCGACCGGCAGGGTTGTGCGTCCGGACTAAAGCTGGATGGACATGTGGCGAGGGAGCTTGCTCCCGTTCGGGTGCGCAGCGCCCGCAAAAACTGCAGGCGCGTTATAACTGAAACTACACAGTTGCCGAATGCAGGGCTGCTGCGCAGCCCAACGGGAGCAAGCTCCCTCGCCACAGAGGGTTATGGCAGCAGAACAACCGAACCCGTCGTGCGCCGCGCCGACAACTCGGTCTGCGCCTTCGCCGCGTCAGCCAGTGGATAACGCTGGCTGATGTCCACGGTCAGCTTGCCGCCGATGATCATCTCGAACAACTCGTCGGCCATGCGTTGCAGGTTCTCGGCGTTGTTCGCATAAGTGCCCAGGGTTGGCCGGGTTACGTACAGCGAGCCTTTCCCTGCCAGGATCCCCAGGTTCACGCCGTCGACCGCGCCGGACGCATTGCCGAAACTCACCACCAGCCCGCGTGGCGCGACGCTATCGAGTGAAGTCAGCCAGGTGTCCTTGCCAACACCGTCGTACACCACCGGGACTTTTTTGCCGTCGGTCAATTCCAGCACGCGTTGCGCGACATTTTCATGGCTGTAGTCGATGGTCGCCCAGGCGCCGTTGGCCTTGGCCAGCGCGGCCTTCTCCGCCGAGCTGACGGTGCCGATCAACTTGACGCCCAAGGCTCTGGCCCATTGGCAGGCCAGGGAACCGACCCCGCCGGCCGCGGCATGGAACAGGATGGTTTCGCCACCCTTGAGTTCATAAGTCTGACGCAGCAGGTACTGCACGGTCAGGCCCTTGAGCATCACGCCGGCGGCCTGTTCGAAGCTGATGGCGTCCGGCAGTTTCACCAGATTAGCCTCGGGCAAGACGTGAAGATCGCTGTAGGCGCCCAGAGGGCCGCTGCCATAGGCGACGCGATCGCCGATCTTGAAGCGGCTCACGTCGCTGCCCACCGCCTCGACCACGCCTGCACCTTCCGAGCCGACACCCGACGGCAGGGACGGTGGTGGGTACAGGCCACTGCGGTAATAGGTGTCGATGAAGTTCAGGCCGATGGCCTTGTTGGTCACGCGCACTTCCTTCGGACCTGGCTCGGCGGGCTGGTAATCCACATATTCGAGCACTTCGGGGCCACCATGGGCGCGGAACTGGATACGCTTTGCCATCAGAACTCTCCATAGGTCGTTTTACCAAGCTCCCTATCGGACTCCTAAGCTTGATCTTCGTCAACTGCGGCGGGGTGACTTGCGATGGTATGCTACGCGCCCATTTGCGCAGGCTGAGCTCCAATGGAGCGCCGCGTTGTTTTGCCCGATTCAAGGTGATGACATGACGACCCGCACCGAGGCCGTAAAAGCCTACCTGCTCGACCTGCAAGACCGTATTTGCGCCGCTCTGGAGGCCGAAGACGGTGGCACGCAATTCGTCGAAGACGCCTGGACCAGGCCGGCGGGCGGTGGCGGTCGCACCCGCGTGATAGAAAACGGCGCGGTGATTGAAAAGGGCGGCGTCAACTTTTCCCATGTCTTCGGCAGCGGTCTCCCACCGTCTGCCAGCGCTCATCGACCGGAACTGGCCGGCCGTGGCTTCGAAGCCCTTGGCGTTTCGCTGGTGATTCACCCGCACAACCCGCACGTGCCGACTTCCCACGCCAACGTGCGCTTTTTCATCGCGGAAAAAGAAGGTGAAGAACCGGTCTGGTGGTTTGGTGGCGGCTTCGACCTGACCCCGTATTACGGCAACGAAGAAGACTGCATCCACTGGCACCGTGTCGCCGAGCAGGCCTGTGCGCGGTTCGGCCCGGACGTCTACCCGCGTTACAAGGCCTGGTGCGACAGCTACTTCCACATCAAGCATCGTCACGAGCCGCGTGGCATCGGCGGGTTGTTTTTCGACGACCTGAACGAGTGGGATTTCGACACCAGCTTCGCCTTCATGCGCGCCATCGGTGATGCGTACATCGACGCCTATCTGCCCATCGTGCAGCGCCGCAAGAACGATGCGTTCACCGAAAAACAGCGGGAATTCCAGGAGTTCCGCCGTGGGCGCTATGTCGAGTTCAACCTGGTTTATGACCGTGGCACGCTGTTCGGCCTGCAATCGGGCGGGCGCACCGAGTCGATCCTGATGTCGCTGCCGCCGCAAGTGCGCTGGGGCTACGACTGGAAGGCCGAGCCCGGCAGCGAAGAAGCGCGCCTGACCGAGTACTTCCTGCAAGACCGCGATTGGTTGGCCGAAGCCTGAACGAGGAATCCTGATGGACCGTTATGTCGTATTCGGTAACCCGATTGGCCACAGCAAGTCGCCGTTGATCCATCGCTTGTTCGCCGAGCAGACCGCGCAGAAGCTGGACTACAACACGCTACTGGCGCCACTGGACGACTTTTCCACCTGTGCCCGGACGTTTTTCCTCGAAGGGCGTGGCGCCAATGTGACGGTGCCGTTCAAGGAGGAAGCCTATCGGCTGGCGAACAGCCTGACGGCACGGGCGCAGCGGGCGGGCGCGGTGAACACCCTGAGCAAACTGGCCGATGGCAGTTTGCTGGGCGACAACACCGACGGTGCCGGGCTGGTGCGCGACCTGACGGTCAATGCCGGGTTCAGCCTCAAAGGCAAACGCATCCTGCTGCTCGGTGCTGGCGGCGCGGTGCGCGGTGCTTTGGAGCCGTTGCTGGCCGAGCAGCCGGCATCGGTGATCATCGCCAATCGCACGGTGGAAAAGGCCGAGTTGCTGGCGGAACTGTTCTGCGATCTGGGGCCGGTCTCGGCCAGTGGCTACGACTGGTTGCGGGAGTCAGTGGACCTGATCATCAACGCGACGTCGGCGAGCCTGACCGGCGATGTGCCGCCGATTGCTGCCAGCCTGATCGAGCCTGGCAAAACGGTGTGCTACGACATGATGTACGGCAAGGAGCCGACCTCGTTCTGCCGCTGGGCCAGCGAAAACGGCGCGGCAGTGGTGATGGATGGCTTGGGGATGCTGGCCGAGCAGGCAGCCGAGGCCTTCTTTCTGTGGCGCGGTGTACGCCCGGATACAGCGCCGGTATTGGCTGAGCTTCGCCGGCAATTGGCCCTTTAAAGTCAAAAGATCGCAGCCTTCGGCGGCTCCTACTGGTGATCACACAACCCGTAGGAGCTGCCGAAGGTTGCGATCTCTTTAATCTTCGAACCGGATCGGGCATTTCTCTGCCCCTTCCAGTTTCCTCAGCTCTTCCACCACCTGCGGCCGGGCTCGGCGCAAGGTCAGGCTGCGGTCCTGGCGAAGCAGGCGCCGCGCTTCCTGGTGCAGCATTTCCACTCCTGAATAGTCGATGAAGTTGATCTGCTGCGCCTCGATCACCACGCGCGCGCCGTGCATGCGTTGCAGGCGCACTTGCAGGTAATGGCTGGCGCCGAAAAAGATCGAGCCGCCCACCCGCAGAATGTCTTCCTCGCCATCCCGCACATGCTGCACCCGTGGTTGCGATGTGCGCTTGAGGTAGAAAAAAAGCGAGGCCAGCACACCGGCGTAGATTGCCGTCTGCAATTCCAGCAGCAGGGTGGCGACGCAGGTCAGCGCCATGACCACGAATTCGGCGCGGCTGACCCGCAACAACGCGCGAATGCCGCGATGGTCCACCAGCCCCCAGGCGATCAACAGAATGCTGCCGGCCATGGCCGGAATCGGGATGTGCGCGATCAAGCTCGCGCCGAAGATCGCAAACAGCGCCACCCACAATGCCGAAAAAATCCCGGCCAGTGGCGAACAGGCCCCCGCTTCATAGCTCAGGCCTGAGCGAGTGAAGGAGCCGGCTGACAGTGATCCGGAAAAAAACGCACCGACGATGTTCGACAGGCCTTGGGCACGAACTTCCTGGTTCGCGTCGAGTAATTGCTGCGAACGTGCGGAGATCGAGCGGGCAATCGACAGGCTGGTGACCAACCCGAGCATTCCTACTGCTACCGCGCTGGGCAGCAGGCGCAGGATCAGATCAAGGTCCAGCGGCAATGGACTGAAGGGCGGCAGTTTGCCGGTAAAGGCGCTGACCAGTTGCACATGGCCGAACATTGATGGCCAGAGCCAAACCAGCAAGCCGCCGAGAACCAGGGTGATCAGGAGCGTCGGCCAGCGTGGCAGCAGCAGCTTGAGGATCACGCCCACCACCACCGTCGCCAGCCCCAGTGCCAGTGAAGGCTTGTCCATTTCGCCGAGATGGCGCAACAAGGTGATGAAGCTATCCAGCGCGGTAGCCTGACTGGGCAAGTCCAGTCCCAGCAGGTTAGGCAATTGACCGATGGCAATCACCACGGCGGCACCCAGGGTGAAGCCGAGCACCACCGAATGCGAGACGAAATTCACCAATGCGCCAAAGCGCAGCAATCCCAGCATCCACTGAAAGAGGCCGGCAAGAAACGTCAGCAACAGGATCAACATGACGTAGTCCTGCGACGCAGGAACGGCCAGAGGACTGACGCTGGCGTACAAGACAATGGAGATGGCCGCCGTAGGACCGCAGATCAAATGCCACGACGAGCCCCAGAGACAAGCGATCAACACCGGGATGATTGCGGCGTACAGGCCGTATTCCGGCGGCAGGCCGGCAATCAGTGCGTAGGCAATGGATTGCGGCAACGCGAGAATCGCGCCGCTGAGGCCAACGATCAGGTCGCGACCGACACTGGCGCGGGTTTGCCGGGGCAGCCAGGTGAGGAAGGGGAAGAGTGAATGGCGGCTTGGCAGGGCCATGGGGCCTCTCGGTTGGGGATTTTGCGCAAGGGTAGCAGGACAACGCGATCATTGTGGCGAGGGAGCTTGCTCCCGCTGGACCGCGTAGCGGTCCCAAAAGGGCAATCACGATGTGTCTGACTCATCGAGGTAACCGGATTGCGTCTGCTGCGCAGCCGAGCGGGAGCAAGCTCCCTCGCCACAGGTAATCATCAGAGTTTCGCTTTGACCGCTGGCAGCGCATCCTTGCCATCCACGGTCTTCACCCCATCGAGCCATTTATCCAACACCGCCGGGTTGGCCTTGATCCACGCCTTGGCTGCGTCGGCATTGCTGACTTTCTTGTTCACCACCTCGGCCATGATGCTGTTCTCCATGTCCTGGGTGAAGCTCAGGTTGCTCAGCAGTTTGCCAACGTTCGGGCAGGCCTGTGCATAACCTTTGCGGGTCAGGGTATGCACGCTGCCGGTGTCACCGAAGTATTTCTCGCCACCCTTCAGATAGTGCATTTTCAGCTGCACGTTCATCGGGTGCGGCGTCCAGCCGAGGAAGGTCACGAATTTCTGCTTTTTCACCGCGCGGGACACTTCCGCCAGCATCGCCTGCTCGCTGGACTCGACCAGTTTCCACTGGCCCATGTCGAAATCGTTTTTCTTGATGATCTCTTGCAGAGAGATGTTCGCTGGAGCGCCGGAGCCGATGCCGTAGATCTTGTGGTCGAACTTGTCGGCGTATTTGTTCAGGTCGGCAAAGTTATGCACACCCGCGTCCCATACGTAGTCCGGTACGGCGAGGGTGAATTCGGTGCCGTCGAGGTTCTTCGCCAATTGCGTGACATCGCCGTTGGCGACGAACTTGTCATAGAAGCCCTGCTGCGCCGGCATCCAGTTACCCAGGAATACATCGACCTGGCCATCCTTCAGCCCGCCAAAGGTGATCGGCACCGCGAGGGTGTCGACCTTGGCCTTGTAGCCCATGCCGTCCAGCAGAAACCCGGTGATGGCATTGGTCGCGGCGATGTCGCTCCAGCCCGGGTCGGCCATTTTCACGGTCTCGCAACTCTGATCGGCAAACGCCGATGCACTGCCCAGAGCCAGGAGCCCGACCGTCAGTACTGTGGATAACCTTTGCATGGACTTCCCCTTAACATTATTGGTTTTGGCAGGGTTGTGGATAACGTGCTTTACGCTCCAGATCGTCGAGGTCGATGTGGTTGCGCATGTACTGCTGACTGGCGTCCACCAGTGGCTGGTGATCCCAGCTCTTCAGCTTGCCGAGGGTCAGCGCCTCGGCCACGAAGCGTCGGCGCCGCTGGCTGGCGAGCACCTGCTGGTGAATCGCCGGAATGTTCCATTTGGCCCGCGCTTCGGCGAGAAAATCGTCGAACAACTGGCGATGTTGCGGCGAATGACTGAGTTCTTCCAGTTCGCGAGGGTCATTCTGTACGTCGAAGAGTAGGCAAGGGTCGTCTTCGCTGTAGATGAATTTGTAGGCACCGCGGCGAATCATCATCAACGGGCTGACGGTGCCTTCGGCCATGTATTCGCCAAACACCTCGTCGTGACCGCCCTGCCCTTGCAGGTGCGGGACCAGCGAGCGGCCGTCCAGCGGCAAGCCCGGTTCCAGCGAGCCGCCGGCCAGTTCGACGAAGGTTGGCAACAGGTCCGCCGTGGAAACACTGGCGCTGACCCGGCTGGCACCGAACTGCCCTGGTGCGCTGACTAGCAGCGGCACCCGAGCAGCCATTTCATACCAGTGCATTTTGTACCAGAGGCCGCGCTCGCCGAGCATGTCGCCGTGGTCGCCGGAAAACACAATGATGGTGTCATCGATCAGCCCGGTATCCTCGAGGGTTTGCAGGAGTTTGCCGACGTTGCTGTCGATATAGCTGCACGCGCCGAAATAGGCGCGGCGGGCGTCGCGGATTTTATCCACAGGCAGCGGCTTGTCCCACAGGTCGTAGACCTTGAGCAGACGTTGCGAGTGCGGGTCGAGGTCATGCGGGTCCGGGGTTACAGGCAGCGGAATGTCTGCATCGTCGTACAAATCCCAGAAAGCCTTGGGAATCGTGTACGGATCGTGTGGGTGAGTCATGGAAACGGTCAGGCAGAACGGCTGGTCGCCGTCCTCGCGAATATGGTCGAACAGGTACTGCTGGGCCTTGAACACCACCTCTTCGTCGAAATCCAGTTGATTGGTGCGCACGCACGGGCCGGCTTGCAGTACCGACGACATGTTGTGGTACCAGGTCGGACGCACGTCCGGCTCATCCCAGTTCACTGCCCAGCCGTAGTCAGCCGGATAGATGTCACTGGTCAGGCGTTCTTCGTAGCCATGCAGCTGGTCTGGCCCGCAGAAATGCATCTTGCCCGACAAGGCGGTGCGGTAGCCGATGCGGCGCAGGTAGTGGGCGTAGGTCGGTACGTCGGCGGGGAAATCGGCGGCGTTGTCGTAGGCACCGATCTTGCTCGGCAACTGGCCGCTGACGAGGGTAAAACGCGATGGCGCGCACAATGGGCTGTTGCAATAAGCCGAGTCGAACACCACGCCTTGTGCGGCGAGGCGGCTGAGATTAGGCAGTTTGATGGGCGATGGGCCGTAGAACGGCAGCATTGGCGCGGCCATTTGATCGGCCATGATGAAAAGAATGTTCTTGCGCTTCATGTGATCGCGGCATTCCATAGTGGATGTTTATGCGAGAGTGCTGGTTTCGAGAATGAAACCCTCACAGCTTGCGGTAAAGCCCACGCGCGGCAATGACTAGGATAAGCACAGCTTATGTATGACGCCCTTGGTGACCTGTCACTGGATCTGCTTCGTGCCTTCGAAGCGGCGGCCCGTCAGCGAAGTTTTACCGCCGCGGCGGTTGAGCTGGGCACCACGCAACCGGCCATCAGCCAGCAGATCAAGCGCCTGGAAGAGCAACTGTCGACACGCCTGTTCGATCGCATTTACCGTGGAATCGAACTGACTGAGGCCGGGCAGATCCTTTTCGAGCAGGTTCAGCTAGGTTTGCAGAATATCGACGCAGGATTGAGCGCGATCAGCGCACAGCAACAGCATGAAGTGCTGCAGGTGGCCACGGATTTTGCCTTCGCCGCCTATTGGTTGATGCCGCGTCTGCACCGCTTTCACGCGGCCAATCCGCAGGTGGATGTCAGCCTGGTCACCAGTGAACGCAGCCATAACATGCTACGTACCGATATCGATGTGGCGGTACTGTTCGGCGATGGCCGCTTCAAGCAGGGTGAAAGCCATTGGCTGTTCAGCGAAGAAGTGTTTCCGGTGTGCAGCCCGCAGTTGTTGAGCGAACGTCCCCTGCCCTTGCCGGCCCACGCATTGCTGGAGTTTCCGTTGCTGCACCTGCGTGGGGAGCACAGCAGTAACTGGTTCGACTGGAGTGGTGTGTTCCGCGAACTGGGCATCACTTCGCCCCCGGCACCCGGGCAGTTGCGCTTCGACAATTACACCTTGCTGATTCAGGCCGCGATTGGTGGCCAAGGCGTTGCCATCGGCTGGCGCCACCTTGTGGATAACTTGCTGACGCAGGGGTTGTTGTGTCGACCGATCGGCGAAACGGTGATGTCGAGGCTGGGTTACTACGTGGTGTTGCCCCAGCGCAAACGACGCGGAGCGTTGATCCAGCAGTTTGTGGGTTGGTTGATGGCAGAGCAGGCCAGCAGTGCGCAATCACTCAACGGGCTGACACTGCCGTCCATTGCGGTTTAGCTGTCGGTGGCGATGAAGTTGACGTGCTCTCGGATGTGCAGGTTCAAGTGCAATTCATCGGCAATGCCCGCGGCGGTGCGGGCCAGTCGTCCGAGTGGTTCGGCCAGTCCCGGCTCGAGGTTGCCCCCGATTTGGGCAAAATGTTCGATGGTCAGTCCCGGTACGCCGCGCGGTTCGTTAACCATCGTCCACTGCAAAGGGCTGCTCTGCAGTGCTTCGCGGATTTCCTCGGCGGCGTGACGTTCCAAGCTGTCCTCCGTTTCCGGATCGTCCAGCACGTCGAAATCACCCACCAGAAACAATCGGGCGATTTTTGCTGCCTGCATGCCATCGATTAGCGCATCTACTGCCAGCACCTGCTCTACCGGGCCCGGTACGATGGTTTTTTCCACGTGTTCGCTGCTGAACGGTAAACCTGGAGCGTCCAGTAGGCAGATGACCACGGAGCTGCCGGCCACACTCTGCTTGACCCGTTGCGCGTCGAACAGGTCGCCAGTCTTGGTGCGCAGCCCCGGACGGGGTGCCAGCGCATTGAGGTCATCGAGAATTGCGATCACTTCATGCTGGCGCCGCAGCATCTCAGCCATCAGCGCACTGCCCAGGCTACTCATGGCACCATAAAGCACCACTTTCACGACGGGGGTTTCGGCATTTTTCATGGCTGGGCTTCCTGTTTTCCAGCGCCTGTATGATGTTTGACCCGCAGGAACCAGCAAGGGTTCGAACAGTTTTCAGAGGGGTTCAGATGCAGCAGATCAGGGGTTACCACGCCCACGTTTATTTCGATGCCAGCACAATCGGGCAGGCGCGGGCCTTGTGTGAGCAGGCGGCGCAATTGTTTCCACTGAAAATGGGCCGCGTGCATGAGCGCCTGGTCGGTCCGCACCCGGACTGGAGCTGCCAGTTGGCGTTCGAGCCGCAGGTGCTGGGTGACGTGCTGCCGTGGCTGGCGCTCAACCGCAAGGGGCTGGTGGTGTTTCTGCACCCGGAGACCGGCAACGACCTGCTCGACCACACCGAGCACGCGATCTGGATGGGCGCTATTCGGCCGTTGGACCTGACGGTTTTTTGATCAGAGTGTTTCTCCGGCCTCACCGGGCAGGTCTTCGTCCAGATGCAGCCACGGCAAGCGGCTGTCGGTCCAGATGTGCCGCTCGGCCGGCGCTTGCTCTGGATGGTCGAGGGTGGCGATGGTCAGGTCGATGCTTTTCGGGCTCAGGTGCGTCACCAGCGCCAACTGCGCCCCGCAGTGGCCGCAGAAATATCGCGCGCAGGTGGATGAAGAATCATAGCGCGACGGCGTCCCGGCCAGCCATTGAAAGGCCGATACCGGCACGGTGATCCAGGTGGTCACGATGCCGCCGCTAACCCGTCGGCAAATCGAACAATGGCAGTGGGCGATATCGTGCAGCGGCCCGCTGAATTGATAGCGCAATTGCCCGCAATGGCAGCCCCCGGTGTGAACTTCGCCCACGTTCAACCTCCCGCCCTGCGTTCAGGGACTTGAAACCCAATCCGACGATCGGTTGCACATCCGGTCCTTGCTTTCATTGGCGAAAGCTGGCTGAAAGCTTCCCCGATTAGGATCGCCCCCACTACCGGCAACAGACCGGTTGGCCAATGCCAGCGTTTTATCGCTCGCACAGCCCATTTAACAACAACAATGGTGATTCTGATGTCCTCTTCTATCCGCCGCTTCGCTGCAACTCCGCCCGTACGTCTCGTGCTTCCCGTTCTGCGCTGATCCCGCCCGATCCGCCCATTCCCTAGCCGCGCTACGCCTGGAGTATTCCCATGCTGACTTTCCTTGGCTTCGCCATGGTCATCACGTTCATGTTCCTGATCATGACCAAGCGCCTGTCCGCGCTGATCGCCCTGATCATCATTCCAATCATCTTTGCCCTGTTCGGCGGTTTTTCGCCGAAGATCGGCCCGATGATGCTCGAGGGCATTACCAAGCTTGCGCCGACCGGCGTGATGCTGATGTTCGCTATCCTGTACTTCGCCCTGATGATCGACTCCGGCCTGTTCGACCCGGCTGTGCGCAAGATTCTCAAACTGGTCAAGGGCGACCCGCTGAAAGTTTCGGTCGGCACCGCCGTTCTGGCGCTCGTTGTCTCCCTCGATGGTGACGGCGCGACCACTTACATGATCTGCGTGGCCGCCATGCTGCCGCTCTACAGCCGTATCGGCATGAGCCCGCGGATCATGGCCGGCCTGATCATCCTCGCCGGTGGCGTGATGAACATGACCCCATGGGGCGGTCCGACCGCTCGCGCTGCCAGTGCGTTGCATGTGGACCCGTCCGACATCTTCGTACCGATGATTCCTGCGATGCTGGCTGGTGTAGTGGCGATCCTGGTCATTGCCTACTTCTACGGCAAGCGTGAGCGTGCACGCCTGGGTGAACTGCACCTGGTTGGCGATGAAATCGATCACAGCGAAATCAGCGTTTCGCAGTTCCCGGATGCCCGTCGTCCGAAGCTGATCTGGTTCAACGGCGCCCTGACCCTGGCCCTGATGGGCACCCTGATCGGTGGCCTGCTGCCGTTGCCGGTGCTGTTCATGGTGGCGTTCAGTATCGCCATGATCGTCAACTATCCTTGCCTGCAACAGCAGAAGGATCGTGTCGCGGCCCACGCCGGTAGCGTGCTGGCGGTGGTCGGGTTGATCTTTGCGGCCGGTATCTTCACCGGTATCCTGACCGGCACCGGGATGGTCGACGCCATGTCGAAAAGCCTGTTGGCGGTGATTCCGGACTTCCTCGGCCCGTACCTGGCGGTGATCACGGCACTGGTAAGCATGCCGTTCACTTTCTTCATGTCGAACGATGCATTTTATTACGGCGTGTTACCGGTTCTTGCCGAAGCCGCCAGCCATTACGGTATAACCGCCGTGGAAATGGCACGTGCCTCGATCGTCGGTCAGCCCGTCCATCTATTGAGCCCGCTGGTTCCATCGACCTACCTGTTGGTGGCCCTGGCAGGCATCGATTTCGGTGACCACCAGCGCTTCACCCTGAAGTGGGCAGTGCTGGTTTGTATCTGCATACTGATTGCTGCACTGCTGTTGGGGACTTTCCCGGTGTTCAGCACTCTATAAGCCCAAGACTCACCACTTCGGGTCCAGGCTTCGCTGTTTGAAGCCCGGGCCCGTTGTGGTTTAACAATCGCTCAAAGGAATACACATGGAATGGCTGACCAACCCTGAAATCTGGGTTGCCTTCTTCACCCTGACCGCCCTGGAAATCGTCCTGGGTATCGATAACATCATCATGATTTCGATCCTGGTCAGCCGCATGCCCAAGCACATGCAGGCACGCACCCGGATTTTCGGTCTGGCGCTGGCCATGATCACGCGAATCCTGCTTCTGCTGTCGATCACCTGGGTCATGCGCCTCACGGCGGACCTGTTCGTCGTATTCGGCCAGGGTATTTCCGGACGCGACCTGATCCTGTTCTTCGGTGGTCTGTTCCTGCTGTGGAAAAGCTCGCAAGAGATGTACCACGCGCTGGAAGGTGAAGATGAAAGCAACGACGAACCTTCGGGCAAGGGCGGAAACTTCCTCTACACCATCATCCAGATCGCGATCATCGACATCGTGTTCTCCCTGGACTCGGTGATCACCGCCGTTGGCATGGTCTCCCACGTACCGGTCATGGTCGCGGCAATCATCGTGGCGGTACTGGTGATGATGTGGGCATCCGGCACCATCAGTGAGTTTATCGACAAGCATCCATCGCTGAAGATGCTGGCGCTGTCGTTCCTGTTGATCGTCGGTACGGTGCTGATTGCCGAATCCCTGGACGTGCACGTGCCAAAAGGCTACGTCTACTTCGCCATGGCGTTCTCGCTGGCGGTGGAAGCGATCAACATCAGGATGCGCACTGCCATCGCGAAAAAGAAGAAACAGCAGGATCCGGTAAAGCTGCGCAAAGATATTCCGGGCCAGTAACCCGGTAGTACGCAACACCCTGTGGGAGCGAGCCTGCTCGCGATGGCGGTCTGTCAGTCAACATCAATGTTGGAGCTGATGGCCTCATCGCGAGCAGGCTCGCTCCCATTTTGTTTTTTGGCGGGTTGCATGAACGGGATTTCATGACAGTTTTGTTTCAATCCCTTCTTTGGCTATGCGATGCTGGCGCGCAGACCGTTAGCCAACTACAGCTTAAGTACAGAACGTAGAACGTTGCGCGGTACCGTCAACTTGCTCCTTTGGGGCGCTACACCACAGGGGGTCATTATGCTCACCCTGCTCAATTTGCTTTCTGCCGTGGCCCTGCTGATCTGGGGCACGCACATCGTCCGAACCGGCATCCTGCGGGTCTACGGCACCAACTTGCGGCATGTCATCAGCCATAACATGTCCAACCGCTGGCTGGCTTTCCTCTCCGGAATCGCTGTGACGGCGATGGTCCAGAGCAGCAACGCCACCGCCATGCTGGTCACTTCCTTTGTCGGCCAGGGCCTGATGGCGCTTACGCCGGCGTTGGTCACCATGCTCGGTGCCGATGTCGGTACGGCCTTGATGGCGCGGGTGCTGACGTTCGATCTGTCGTGGTTGTCGCCCCTGCTGATTTTTACCGGGGTGATTTTCTTTCTTTCGCGCAAGCAGACCCGACTCGGGCAGATGGGCCGTGTCGCCATTGGCTTGGGGTTGATCATTCTGGCGTTGCAACTGATTGTCGAAGCCGCGCACCCGATTACCCATGCCAAAGGGGTGAAGGTGATTTTCGCCTCGCTCACCGGCGACCTCCTGCTCGACGCCCTGGTCGGCGCGCTGTTCGCGATGGTTTCCTATTCCAGCCTGGCCGCTGTGTTGCTTACCGCGACTCTGGCGGGCGCCAACGTGATCAGCTTACCGGTGGCCATCGGGCTAGTGATCGGTGCCAATATCGGCAGTGGTGTACTCGCTTTCCTCAGCACCAGCATGCAGAACGCCGCCGGGCGCCAAGTGGCGCTGGGCAGCCTGCTGTACAAACTGATTGGTCTTTTATTGATCATTCCGGTGCTCGATCCGCTGGTGCACTGGCTCGATGGCCTGGATTTCAGCCCTCAGGAAATGGTCATCGGCTTTCACCTGCTCTACAACATCGCGCGTTGCCTGATCCTGCTGCCAAGCGTTGGGCCGATGGCCAGGTTTTGTGCCTGGGTGCTGCCGGAGCGCCCGCTGGCCAACGGTACGGCCAAGCCCCGGCATCTTGACCCGACGGCGTTGGTCACCCCTGGCTTGGCGCTGGCCAATGCGGCCCGGGAAACCCTGCGCATGGGCGACCTGATCGACAACATGCTTGAAGCCATGCTGGATGTTTTGCACGGCAAGCAAACCGCCGTCACCCAGGAAATGCGCCGCCTGACCGACGATGTCGAAGCGCTCTACAGCGCGATCAAGTTGTACCTGGCGCAAATGCCCCGGGAAGATCTCAGCGATCAGGATAGCCGGCGCTGGGCGGAAATCATCGAACTGGCGATCAACCTGAAACTGGCCAGCGACTTGATCGAACGCATGCTGCGCAAGGTCCAGCAGCAGAAAACCTCGCAGCGCCGGTCGTTTTCCGAAGTCGGGCTGGACGAATTGACCGGGCTGCAAACTCAGTTGATCTCCAACCTGCGGCTCGGGATGTCGGTGTTTCTCAGTGGCGACCCGGAAAGTGCCCGCCAGTTGGTGCGTGAAAAACGTCGTTTCCGCGCACAGGAACGGCGCCTGGCCCACGCTCATGTCAGCCGCTTGCAACGTAAAATCGTGCAAAGTATCGAAACCAGTTCGTTGCACCTGGAACTGATCGCCGACATGAAACGTCTGAATTCGCTGTTTTGCAGCAGTGCCTACGTGGTGCTGGAAACATCGGAGACAGGTGCGCTGGTGGTCGACGATTTGAGCGACATCACTCATTCACCCTGAACGTCCGCAGTTGCCTGAAGTCTGTTGAACTTACGCCAGCCGTACGGAAGCTCGTTATGCGTTGTCTGTTGTTCGCTTGCCTGTTACTTGGCTCATTCCCGTCATTCGCTCTGGATCGCTTCCAGGTCGAGGGCTACACCCTGCGCAACGGTTTGCAGTTGCTGCTCAAACCCGGCACTGATCGCGGGCATGTGGCGATCCGGCTGGTGGTCGGCGTTGGCCTGGACGATTTCAAGTGTGAAGAAAAGGAGCTGCCGCATCTGCTGGAACACCTGTTGTTCAGCGGAATCGACGCCAGCGGCGAAGGCGGCCTGGAAGAAAGCATGCAGGCCCTGGGCGGTGAGTGGAACGCGTTCACCAGCAATGCCGATACGACCTTCGTCATCGAAGCCCCGGCGAAAAACCAGCGCAAGGTGCTTGACCTGTTGCTGGCGCTGCTGACCCAGACCCGCTTCGACGACAACGCCATCAACGCGGCCAAGCAAGTGGTCGAGCGTGAAGACGGCGGCCACTACTCGCACCTGCAACGCTGGCTCGATCGACAGGACCTCGGTCACACGGCCAGCAAACAACTGGCCGTGGAGCTGGGCCTCAAGTGCCCGGAGCGTGCGCAAGTCAATGACCTGACCCGTGAACAGCTGGAGCAGGTGCGCAAGGACTGGTATGCGCCGAACAACATGACCCTGATCGTGGTCGGCGACCTCGACAAGTTGCTGCCGGCCTATCTGGAGCGGGCGTATGGCGCGCTGGAAGCGATCACCCCTGGCGAGCATCCGCCGCTGCCGCAAATCCAGGCCAGCGCCGCCCATGAACGCACCTTGACCCACGGTCTGGTCGGCAACGGCGCCAAGTTACACTGGCTGGTGCCGGAGCCGGTACTGGAGGATGGGCACGATGAAACCTTCGATTTGCTCAAGGACTATCTGGATTGGGCGCTCTATCGCCAGTTGCGCCTGGCTCACGGTTTGTCCTACGGCCCGTGGGCGGAGCGCGAGGTGTTCGGCGGCGTGGGGTTCATGAGCCTCAATGCCGACCTTGAACGCGACGACGTGGCCGATGCCGAACAAGTACTTGAGGACCTGAAGGCCGGACTGCTCAAGGATGGCCTCAATGCTGATACCTTCAACCGCCTCAAGCAGGCCGCAATTGCCCGCCAGTCCTGGGCCGTGCAAGGCAACAGCGCGTTGGCCGACTACTACTGGAGCGCCATCGGCAACTACGAGGACGGTCGCTTCACCAACCCGACCCGGGAGCTGCAAGGGGTGACCCTGGAAGAAGCGAATAAGGCCGTGCGTGAGTTGCTCCTGCAACCGGGGTATTTGCGGATCGAGAAACCGTTGTTCAGTTATGACCAGTTGATGTGGCTGGCGGTCGGTGGGACGGGCTTGATCGTGTTGATGCTGGTGGGCTGGCGTTTGCATAGCAGGAAATAACCATTCCAGGTGACAACGGACTGAGAGGCCTTGCCGGTTCCCCCAGGTGGATGGTGTAACTGACCGTGAACCCTCGCCACAGAGCCGCACCAGCGGTACCCTGTCGAGGTTTTTTCCTACGACGACTGTGAAACCGCCGAATGCAAAACCTGACCTTTTTCGTACAGCGCATCCTCGAATTGATGAAGCGGTACCCTGGGGTCATTGCGCTCTGTGGTTTCATCTCGGGGGTGGGCAGTTTCATTCTGGTCGATCGCCAGCAAGGCCTGGCGAGCTGGATCACCACCATCATGCTGATCAGCTGGATCTGGCTGATGCTGGAAAACAGCCTGACCAAGCTGTTCAAGCGCATCTTCAAGCGAGAAATCCCGGAACCCTTGCTGCGTTACGCAACGCAGATGATCCATCAGGAAAGCCTGTTCTTTGTCCTGCCGTTCTTCTTCATCACTACGACGTGGAACAGTGGCCAGTTGTTTTTCACCGGGCTGCTCGGCGTCGCGGCGCTGATTTCGATCATCGACCCGCTCTACTACAAATGGCTGGCCCCACGGCGCTGGGCGTTTCTGGCCCTGCACACCCTGACCCTGTTCGCCGCGCTGCTCACCGCCTTGCCGGTGATCATGCACCTGACCACCGCGCAAAGTTTCAAATGGGCACTGGGTATCTCGGTGCTGCTGTCGTTCCCGAGCCTGGCGTCGATCTTCCCGATTCGTACCCTGCGCAATGCGTTGGCGATCTTGAGTATCACCCTGGGCATCGGCGCCGTTGGTTGGGAGCTGCGTTCGTGGGTGCCGCCAGCGACGCTGTGGATGACCGATGTGGCCATCAGCACGCAGATGCAAGACCGCACGCCGGGCGCCAGCCTCGACGAAGTCAGCGCCGAGCAGATTCGCAATGGCGGGCTCTACGCATACACCGCGATCAATGCCCCGCGTGGCCTGGACGAGCGGATTTATCACGTCTGGCAGTTCAACGGTAAAGAGGTCGACCGCATCCCCCTGGATATTCGTGGCGGGCGCAAGGAGGGTTACCGGGCCTGGACCCACAAGCAGAACTTCCCGGGCAACCCGGCCGGCAAATGGCAGGTTCGGGTGCTGACCGAAGATGGTCAGGTCATCGGCGTGCTGCGTTTCAAAGTCACGGACAGCACAGCGATCAAAGAAAAGTAATCCGGTTCGTGCTATTACGTAAATCTGCGTAATCACTGAACAAGCACGGAGCTTATGATCAGCAGCACGATGGCCGGCAACGCCCGATTGGACACGTCGATTACCCCTGCGCGGTTGCGGGTGACGGGCGACTGGACGCTTGCCCATTACGCTGACCTCAAGCTGTTGAGCGAAAAACTCCATGGCCAGTACGACGTCAACACCCCCATCGACCTCAATGGTCTAGGCGCCCTCGACACCGCTGGCGCCTCGCTGTTGGTCGAACTGCTCGGCTCCGAGCGCCTCGGCCGTTCCGCCGAACACCCTGATTGCACACTCTCTGCCGCCGATCGTGCATTGCTGCAAACCGTCTACTGCTCGTTGACCGATTTCTGCGTACCGATCAAGGAACCGGAAGTCAGCGTTTCCATTCAGTTGCTGACCCGTATTGGCCGCGCGGTGGATACCGTCTGGCAGGACACCCTGCAACTGCTGGGTTTCGTCGGCCTGATCATCGAAACCATCGCCCGTGGCCTGTTCCGTCCCAAGCGCTGGCGCGTCACGCCGATGATCGCCCACATCGAACAGACCGGTCTCGACGCCGCGCCCATCGTTGCTTTGCTGACTTTTCTGGTGGGCGCCGTGGTGGCGTTTCTCGGCTCGACGGTGCTGGCCACTTTCGGCGCCACCGTCTTCACCGTGGATCTGGTGGGGTTTGCTTTCCTGCGCGAATTCGGTGTGTTGCTGACTGCAATCCTGATGGCCGGGCGCACCGCCAGTGCGTTCACGGCGCAAATCGGGTCGATGAAGGCCAACGAGGAAATCGATGCCATCCGCACCCTGGGCCTCGACCCCGTGGAGTTGCTGGTGGTGCCGCGGGTCCTGGCGTTGCTGATCGCCCTGCCGATGCTGACCTTCCTGGCGATGCTGTCGGGGATTATCGGCGGTGCCGTGGTCTGCGCGGTGGCGCTGGATATTTCGCCGGCGATGTTCCTGTCGCTGCTGCAAACGGACATCGGCGTTCAGCACTTTCTGGTGGGGATCGTCAAAGCGCCGGTGTTCGCCTTCCTCATCGCCGCCATCGGTTGCCTGGAAGGCTTCAAGGTCAGTGGCAGCGCTGAGTCTGTGGGCGCGCACACTACGTCGAGTGTGGTGCAGTCGATTTTCGTAGTGATCGTGATGGATGCGATTGCCGCGATGTTTTTCATGGAGATGGGTTGGTGAGTCGTATCCCCCGAGCGCCCTCCGAGGCGGTGATTGAAGTCCGTGGACTGTGCAACCGCTTTGGCCGCCAGAGCGTGCACGAAAACCTCGACCTGGACTTGTACAAGGGCGAGATCCTCGCCGTGGTCGGGGGCTCCGGCAGCGGCAAATCGGTGCTGCTGCGCAGCATTGTCGGGTTGCGCCAGCCCAGCGAAGGCGTGGTGAAAGTCTTCGGGAAAAACCTGCCGACCTTGTCCGAACACGAGCGTTCGCTGGTGGAGCGGCGATTCGGCGTGCTGTTCCAGAAAGGCGCGTTGTTCTCTTCGCTGACCGTGACCGAGAACGTCGCCCTGCCGCTGATCGAACACGCCGGCTTGAGCCGCAACGACGCCGAGCACCTGGCGGCGGTGAAAATGGCCCTGGCCGGGTTGCCGCTGTCGGCGGCGGAGAAATACCCGTCGTCGCTGTCCGGCGGCATGATCAAGCGCGCCGCCCTGGCCCGGGCATTGGCGCTGGACCCGGACATCCTGTTTCTCGACGAACCCACCGCCGGTCTCGACCCGATCGGCGCTGCCGCGTTCGACCAATTGATCCTGACCCTGCGCGATGCCCTGGGCCTGAGTGTCTTTCTGGTGACCCACGACCTCGACACGCTCTACACCATCACCGACCGGGTGGCGGTGCTGGCGCAGAAAAAAGTGCTGGTGGCGGATGCCATCGACAAGGTCTCGGAAACCGACGATGCGTGGATTCACGAATACTTCCATGGCCCTCGCGGCCGCGCGGCATTGACGGCCGCCCAACAGCTCAATGAGGTCTGACATGGAAACCCGAGCCCATCATGTATTGATCGGCCTGTTCACCGTTATTGTGGTGACGGCCGCGCTGCTGTTCGGCCTGTGGCTGGCCAAGTCCAGTGTCGACACCGAGTTCAAGGACTACGAAGTCGTGTTCAACGAGGCGGTCAGCGGTTTGTCCAAGGGCAGCTCGGTGCAGTACAGCGGGATCAAGGTCGGCGATGTGATCTCGCTGCGCCTGGACCCGAAAGACCCGCGCCGGGTGCTGGCGCGAATTCGCCTGGCCGGCGATACCCCGGTCAAGGAAGACACCAATGCCAAGTTGGCCCTGACCGGCGTCACCGGGACTTCGATCATCCAGCTCAGCGGCGGCACGCCACAGAGCCCGACACTCAAGGGCAAGAATGGCAACCTGCCGACCATCGTCGCCTCGCCCTCGCCCATCGCCCGCCTGCTCAATGACAGCGAAGACCTGATGGCCGGGGTGACCACGCTGATGCATAACGCCAACCTGATGTTCTCCACGGAAAACATCGAGCGCATCAGCAATACCCTGGAGCACCTGGAGCAAACCACCGGGGCCATTGCCGATCAGCGCGGCGATATTCGCCAGGCCATGCAGCAACTGGCGTCGGTGGGCAAGCAGGCCAACACCATGCTGGAGCAGACCACGGCGCTGATGCGCAATGCCAACGGGCTGCTCAACGAGCATGGCAAGGAGGCGCTGGGCAGCGCCGAGCAGGCGATGAAGTCGCTGCAGGAGAGCAGTGCCACCCTCAACAAACTGATCACCGCCAATCAGGATTCGCTCAACAGCGGCATGCAAGGCCTCAATGGCCTGGGCCCGGCCGTTCGCGAGATGCGCGAAACCCTGAGTTCGTTGCGCACCATTACCACACGCCTGGAAGCCAACCCCAGCGGTTACCTGCTGGGCAGTGACAAGACCAAGGAATTCACACCATGAAGCTGATTCGGATTGCCCTCGTCGCTGGCTTCACGCTGATCAGTTCGTGCTCGATCCTGCCCAAGCCCGAGCCCTTCGAGGTCTATCGATTGCCATCGGCCCAGAGTGCATCGGCCAGCCATGGCACGCCGCAGCGCTGGTCGCTGCGCCTGAGCAAATTCCAGTCCAGCGAAGCGTTGAACAGTCCGAACATTGCCGTGATTCCCCAGGGTGATGTGATCAGCCACTACAAGGGTTCACGCTGGAGCGACCCGGCGCCGGTGCTGGTGCGCAATCGTCTGCTGGAAGGTTTCCAGTATGACGGACGGGTGCCATTGTTGAGCACCGATGACAGCATTTTCCAGACCGATCTTGAATTGGGCGGCAGCCTGCAGGCGTTCCAGACTGAATACCAGGGCATGAATGCCAGCGCGGTCGTGCGTCTGGATGCATTGCTGGTGCGCAGTTATGACCAGCGCATCCTCGCTAGCCGCCGCTTTGAAGTGCGCCAGCCACTCAGCGATGTGCAGGTTCCGGCGGTGGTGGTCGGGTTCGGTCAGGCGAACGATCAGTTGACCACGCAGGTGGTGAACTGGGCGGTTGAGCAAGGGCAGAAGTTAGCGCCACCGCCGAGACCTTGAGGAAGAACACAGTCCCCCTGTGGGAACGCCGCACCGCCGCTCCCACAGTTAATTTGTGCCGGCCTTATCAGCGCTGCAAAAACGCCTGATGCAACTCAGCCAGCGTTTCAAAGTGATACGCCGGCGCTTCGGCGCTCAACTCTTCATGGCTGCCGAACCCGTAGCCCACCGCCGCCGCGTCCAGGCCATTGCTGCGCGCGCCGATCAGGTCGTGCTTGCGGTCGCCGATCATCAGGGTGTTGGCCGGGTCCAGGCTTTCTTCGGCCATCAAGTGAGCGAGCAACTCCACCTTGTTGGTCCGGGTGCCGTCCAATTCACTGCCGTAAATCACCTTGAAGTGTTTGGCAAAGTCGAAATGCCGGGCGATTTCCCGGGCGAACACCCAGGGTTTCGAGGTAGCGATGTACAACTGACGCCCTTGTCCGCCCAGGGTTTCCAGCAGCGGCATGACGCCATCGAACACGCGGTTTTCGTAGAGACCGGTGACCTTGAAGCGTTCGCGGTAGAAATTCACCGCCTCCCACGCCTTCGGCTCGTCGAAGTCGTAGAACTGCATGAACGCCTGCAACAGCGGCGGGCCGATGAAGTGTTCGAGTTTCGCTAGGTCCGGCTCATCGATACCCAGTTTGCCCAGGGCGAACTGGATCGAACGGGTGATGCCTTCGCGCGGGTCCGTCAGGGTGCCATCGAGGTCGAACAAAACGGTTTGGTAATGCATGTCGAATCCTGAATAAGGGGGCCGGGTCAAAGCTGGTCGTAGCCTTCGGCCAGATGCAGCTCCTTGAGCTTCACGTAGTTCGCCGCGCTGTAGGTGAAAAAGGCGCGCTCCTTGTCAGTCAGCGGGCGGATCTGCTTCACCGGACTGCCCACATACAGGAAGCCGCTTTGCAGATGCTTGCCCGGCGGCACCAGGCTGCCGGCACCGATGATCACATCATCGTCGACCACTGCGCCGTCCATGACGATGCTGCCCATGCCGATCAACACCCGGCTGCCTACCGAACAACCATGCAGCATGACCTTGTGGGCGATGGTCACGTCATCGCCGATCAGCAACGGAAAGCCGTCCGGGTTGAACGGCCCGGCGTGGGTGATGTGCAACACGCAGCCATCCTGCACGCTGGTGCGCGCGCCGATGCGGATGCGGTGCATGTCGCCACGGATCACGGTCAGCGGCCAGACCGAACTGTCTTCGCCAATTTCAACGTCGCCGATCACCACCGCCGAGCCGTCGACAAAAGCGCCTTTACCCAGCAGCGGCGTGTGGTTCTGATACTTGCGAAGGTTCACGATAGGGTTTCTCTCTGTTGCTGATAGCTGCGGTGAACGTCGATTGTAATTAAGATGGCTGCATGTTTCTCCAGCCAAGGTATCAACCGTGAGCGTGAACAACCCTCTTTTGCAGTCCTATGACCTGCCGCCGTTCTCCGCCATCCGCGCCGAACACGTACAACCGGCCATTGAACAGATCCTGGCTGACAACCGTGTCGCCATCGTCGAGATCCTCAAGACCCAGGTCAAACAGCCAACATGGGCTGGCCTGGTGCTGGCGATGGACGAACTCAACGACCGCCTGGGCGCCGCCTGGAGCCCGGTCAGCCACCTCAATGCCGTGTGCAACAGCGCCGAACTGCGTGAAGCCTACGAGTCGTGCCTGCCGGCCTTGAGCGCCTACTCCACCGAAATGGGTCAGAACCGCGAACTGTTCCAGGCTTTCGAAGCCCTGGCCAACAGTCCGGAGGCCGCCGGTTTCGACGTGGCGCAGAAAACTATCCTGGAACACTCCCTGCGTGACTTCCGTCTGTCGGGTATCGACCTGCCGGAAGCCGAACAGAAGCGTTACGCCGAAGTGCAGAGCAAGCTGTCCGAACTGGGCAGCCGTTTCTCCAACCAATTGCTCGATGCCACTCAAGCCTGGACCAAGCACATCACCGATGAAGCAGCCCTCGCCGGCCTGACCGACTCGGCCAAGGCGCAAATGGCCGCCGCGGCTCAGGCCAAGGACCTGGACGGCTGGCTGATCACCCTGGAATTCCCGAGCTATTACGCGGTGATGACCTACGCCCAGGACCGCGCACTGCGTGAAGAAGTCTATGCGGCCTACTGCACCCGTGCGTCGGACCAGGGCCCGAATGCCGGCCAGAACGATAACGGCCCGGTCATGGAAGAAATCCTCGACCTGCGTCAGGAACTGGCCAAGCTGCTGGGTTTCAGCAGTTTCTCTGAGCTGAGCCTGGCGACCAAAATGGCCGAGTCCAGCGATCAGGTGCTGAGCTTCCTGCGTGACCTGGCCAAGCGCAGCAAGCCGTTCGCCACCCAGGATCTTGAGCAGCTCAAGGCTTATGCCGCTGAACAGGGCTGCCCGGATCTGCAAAGCTGGGACAGCGGTTTCTACGGCGAAAAACTCCGTGAACAACGCTACAGCGTGGCCCAGGAAGCCCTGCGCGCCTACTTCCCGATCGACAAGGTGCTCAGTGGCCTGTTCGCCATTGTCCAGCGCCTGTACGGCATCGAGATTGCCGAACAGAAGGGTTTCGACACCTGGCACCCGGATGTCCGCCTGTTTGAAATCAAGGAAAACGGCCAGCACGTCGGCCGCTTCTTCTTCGACCTGTACGCCCGCGCCAACAAGCGTGGCGGTGCCTGGATGGATGGCGCCCGCGACCGTCGTCGCACCGCTGGCGGTGTATTGCAAAGCCCGGTGGCCAACCTGGTGTGCAACTTCACCCCGGCCGACAGCGGCAAGCCTGCGCTGCTGACCCACGACGAAGTCACCACCCTGTTCCACGAGTTCGGTCACGGCCTGCATCACCTCCTGACCCGCGTCGAGCATGCTGGTGTGTCCGGCATCAACGGCGTGGCCTGGGATGCGGTCGAGCTGCCGAGCCAGTTCATGGAAAACTGGTGCTGGGAGCCGGAAGGACTGGCGCTGATTTCCGGTCACTATGAATCCGGCGAACCGCTGCCCCAGGATCTGCTCGGGAAAATGCTCGCGGCGAAAAATTTCCAGTCCGGCCTGATGATGGTCCGCCAATTGGAGTTCTCGCTGTTCGACTTCGAACTGCACGCTACCCACGGCGACGGCCGCAGCGTGCTGCAAGTGCTTGAAGGCGTGCGCGATGAAGTCTCGGTGATGCGTCCACCGGCCTACAACCGTTTCCCTAACAGCTTCGCTCACATCTTCGCTGGCGGTTACGCAGCGGGTTACTACAGCTACAAATGGGCTGAAGTACTGTCGGCCGATGCGTTCTCGAAGTTCGAAGAAGAAGGCGTGCTCAACGCCGATACCGGTCGTGCGTTCCGCGAAGCAATCCTGGCCCGTGGCGGCTCCCAGGAGCCGATGGTGCTGTTCGTCGACTTCCGTGGTCGTGAGCCATCAATTGACGCACTCTTGCGCCACAGCGGCCTGAGTGAGGACGCGGCAGCATGAGTGAGGGACCTGTGATTACGAAAAAACGCTTTATCGCCGGGGCGGTCTGCCCGGCATGCAGCGAGCCGGACAAATTGATGATGTGGAATGAAGACCAGGTCCCGCACCGAGAGTGCGTGGCCTGCGGTTACTCCGACACACTTAATGAGCAAGGGCTTTCGGTGCCCAAGGAGTTGGGTACGCGGGTTAACACCAGCGCACCCAAACCTGCCGACACCAAGGTTCAGGCGGTTCAGTTCTTCCCGAATCCGAAATTGAAGAAAAAGCCTGACGAACAACACTGAGTGAAAAAAAGCCCCCGTTGCGCCATGCAGCGGGGGCTTTTTTATTCGATGTGAGCGGACTTGAACCAGCTCTTCATCGAGCACGCGGCGAACGGGCTGGTGCTGCAGTCGCCATTGGCCAGGGCAGTGCGCAGTTTTTCCACATCAGCCTGCATCATGTAGCGGATGCCGTCCTTGAAGTGGGTGCTGTCGCCAAAGCCGCCTTGGGTCATTTCGTTCAGTGCCTCTTCCTTGGTCCAGCCCTGCACCACCACCCTGTACATGGCCGCTATCAGTCCGGTCCGGTCGGAGCCATGCTTGCAGTGCATCAGCACTGGACCGTTGGCTTCGGCGGTTTGAATGGTACGCAGTGCCTTGAGTATGTCTGCGTCATCTACGTGGTTGGTTCGATAAGGCAAATGAACTTGGGTGATTTTTGCCGTGGACAACCAGCTCGCGTCTGACTCGGGCAGAAAACTGACCACCGTGCCGACCCTGAGTCTTTCCAGTAACGGCAATGCCCCACTGTCCGGCAACGCACTGCGGTACAGCGTAGGCGACATCTGGAAAAGGTTGTACTGGACCTCGACTGGTTGCGCCCAGTCTGTTGGGCGAGTCGAGATGCTGTCGGCGGCAAGAGCTGGTGTGAGGTTGAACAATGCGACCAGCAACAGGCACATCGCAGGGATAAAGCGCAGTAAGGACATGCCCGAGTGACCGTTCAGGGAGAGAAAGGATGTTGGAGTCCAGCTTCAACCCTGAGCGGTCAAAGGCCTGTGAGAGGACTGTCAATGAAACGTGAAAGGGTGTTGTCTGAGGTGACTGGCATGGACTTAGAATTTGAGTTTGATGAATGATTTGACCAAGTCATCCATCCCCGGGACGTAAAAGATACCGGAATGGGGATTGATCCTTCGTACTTTAAAATTTGCTCCATTGTCCACGGATAATGCTGTCATGAAATAGTCGAACTCCGGTTGATCACTATCTTCCATATCCAGCACTTCAATTTGCACCCCGATTATCGGAGGAGGGACAGGTTCAATTGGTTTGTCTGGATCAAAGATATCAACAAGATCCTCTGGTTCAAGAGAGAGAAAAGCTCCGTCGCCAGGAGCAATTATCGGTTGACTGTAGAAGGCGAGAGCCAGCTTGGTAATGGCGTCGATATCTTTATCATCAATACTTCGGTCTGGAGTTACGTTAATGTCAGACCATGGATCGTAGTCTAGTCTGTACTCTTCGATGTTCTCAGGCTTTATGTGCAAGGTCATTGTCGTGACATTGCTGTAGAGGTTGAAAGATCGCTGGTCGGCACTATCGTCCGATTGTTTTCTTACTAACTTTATAATTACCTTATCAATTCCCGGTGTTTCTATCCGCTGTAGAAATACACCTGTATCGCCGGGTGTCCACATAATAATATCCCTATATATCCAATCTGCTACGCATGGACGTCATGCGCAGCAGGTCAAACCACATTGATATTCTCCTGTCGATTGCTTACTGCAAATCATCAATTATGGATTGACAATATTTGCATAAGCTTTGGCCAGTGCCAGCATTTTTACCTTGTCGGTTTCACCGATATTGCCATCACCCTCTACGTCTCTGACATTGTCAATACTGAAAGTCTGGCCACCGTCGCGAGACGAAGCAATGTAAATGGTGGAATCCAGCAGGCTCTCCGTCGGAGAGCCGTTACCATCCAGACTCGATTCTTTCAAAGCAAACTGCATGGAGACTAGCACTTCATTCGGGTCGACTATGGTAGGCCCAAGTTTTTGCAGAAAAATACCACGACGATTAAAAAACGACATTATTAAATCCCTTTAAGTTATTTCCATATGTCTGATTACAGCGACTAAACAATACAGACAAACATAATTTTTAGGCCACTCTTTATATGTAACTCTCAATTTCAAAGAGTTCTGGAGGCGTCCCATCCATGTTTAATGGTCAAGCTGTTAATTAGCCGTTTATACAAAAGGCGCCGAACGGCATTGGCTCGCCGATGAGTTCTGGTGTACTGTATAAGCATACAGTACGGTAGGGCGCTCACTATGAATATGCCATTGCCTCCTCGCGGACGCGGCACCGCGACCAACCCGCACAACCGCTTCGCCCCTAATCATTCGGTGGCCGAGGACGACGGTTGGTACCAGGAAGCACCCGTGACTCAAGGCACGGAAGTGCGCATCGAGACGGCGAAAACCATCATCACCCGCAACAATTCGCCGGACCTGCCCTTTGATCGCTCGATAAACCCTTATCGCGGCTGCGAGCATGGCTGCATCTATTGCTACGCACGCCCCAGTCACGCCTATTGGGACATGTCGCCGGGGCTGGATTTCGAGACAAAACTGATCGCCAAGACCAACGCCGTGGACGTACTGGAGGAGCAGCTGTCCAAACGTGGCTATCAATGCGCACCGATCAATCTGGGTTCCAACACCGATCCCTATCAGCCGATCGAGCGTGACTACAGGATCACCCGGCAAACCCTCGAAGTACTCCTGCGTTACCGACACCCTGTGACCATCGTCACCAAGGGCTCGCTGATTCTTCGCGACCTGGACCTGCTGACCGAACTTGCCAGTCAAAGGCTGGTGGCGGTAATGATCAGCCTGACCACCCTGGATGACGAACTCAAACGCATCCTCGAGCCCCGTGCCGCAGCGCCCACGGCCCGGTTGCGGGCGATCAGGGTCATGCGCGAGGCGGGCATTCCGGTGGGCGTGCTGTGTTCACCGATGATTCCGATGATCAACGACAGTGAGCTCGAAAGCCTGCTCACCGAGGCCCATGCGGCCGGGGCGCAAAGTGCTGCCTACATGATGTTGCGCCTGCCGCTGGAAGTGGCGCCGCTGTTCGAAGAATGGCTGGGTGCCCACTATCCGCAACGGGCGGCGCATGTGCTGAGCCTGATTCGCCAGAGCCGTGGCGGTGAACTCTACGACAGCCGCTTTGGTGCTCGAATGCGCGGTGAAGGCCCCTTCGCCGACCTGCTGGCACAGCGCTTTGCCAAAACCATCAAGCGCCTGGGGCTCAATCGCCGGGAAGGCTTTGACCTGGACTGCAATGCCTTTTGTCCGCCTGGTCGCCAAATGTCGTTGATTTGAGGACAATTGGCCTATGGTTGAGTACTGAAGATCGCGCTCACGCCTTAGGCTGGTCACGTTTTTTGTGACCTGGAACACGCATTCCAGAGCGTTTTATTCAGTTTCAATTAAGATTCGGCCGCTACCTTGTTCATCGAGTGACTGATGGGTCGAGATTTTTGACCTGGATGTTTTTTAACAGCCACTGGCTTCACACCGGACCACCCGGGAAGACTCCCTGAGCCCGCCAATGAGGATGAATTGATGAGTGACAAGGATAAACAGCCGTTGGCTGCGTCGGCTTCAGCCCAACCCGAGGCCGAAACCGCCGATGCAGCGTTGCAGCATATCGTTGACGGCTTTTTGCATTTTCATCATGAGATCTTTCCTCAGCAGGAAGAGCTCTTCAAGAAACTCGCCACGGCCCAGCGGCCACGAGCGATGTTCATCGCCTGCGCCGATTCGCGCATTGTTCCCGAGTTGATTACCCAGAGCTCCCCCGGCGACTTGTTCGTGACCCGTAACGTCGGCAACGTCGTGCCGCCTTATGGGCAAATGAACGGCGGTGTTTCCACGGCCATCGAGTACGCCGTACTGGCGCTGGGAGTGCATCACATCATAATTTGCGGGCATTCCGACTGCGGCGCCATGCGCGCGGTGCTCAACCCGGACAGTCTGGAAAAAATGCCCACGGTCAAAGCCTGGCTGCGTCATGCCGAAGTGGCCAAGACCATGGTGCAGGAGAACTGTAACTGCTCTAGCGAAAGCGAAAGCATGCACATCCTCACCGAAGAGAATGTGATCGCCCAATTGCAGCATCTGCGCACCCATCCGTCGGTGGCCTCGCGCATGGCCAATGGTCAGCTATTTATTCACGGCTGGGTCTACAACATCGAAACCAGCGAAATCAAAGCGTACGACGCCGATCAAGGCTGTTTCCTGCCGCTTAATGGCAGCCTGCCAATTCCCGTGGCGACGCCCAAAGCGCGCTTCTAAACCCTCCTAAATCGTTGTGTGGTTCAGCCGAGGCTGCCTTCAGGCAGCCTGGCTTTGCCATGCCTGAAGAAAACTTCGGGAGATTCACCATGCGTGCTGCTCGACTCAAAGCTGTTCTGCCACGGGAGCTGCTGGCTTCGGTGGTTGTGTTTCTGGTCGCCCTGCCCCTGTGCATGGGCATCGCGATTGCCTCGGGGCTACCGCCGGCCAAAGGACTGATCACCGGCATCATCGGTGGTCTGGTGGTCGGTTGGTTGGCCGGCTCGCCGCTACAAGTCAGCGGTCCGGCGGCGGGCCTGGCCGTTCTGGTATTCGAACTGGTTCGCCAGCATGGTATCGCCATGCTCGGGCCCATTCTGTTGTTGGCGGGTTTGCTGCAACTGGTGGCTGGCCGTTTGAAGCTGGGCTGCTGGTTTCGGGTGACGGCACCCGCGGTGGTGTACGGCATGCTGGCCGGGATTGGTGTGCTGATCATCCTGTCTCAGGTGCATGTAATGCTGGATGCCGTGCCCAAACCCTCCGGCCTGGATAACCTGGCGGCCTTCCCGGCGGCGATGGCCCAGGCGTTGCCCTCGTTTGGCTGGCAAGCCGGGTTGCTCGGTTTGTCGACGATCGCCGTCATGTGGCTGTGGGAGAAATTCCGTCCGCAATCCCTGCGCTTCGTTCCTGGCGCACTACTCGGCGTCGGTCTGGCCACGCTTGCCAGTCTGATGCTGGCGTTGCAGGTCAAGCGGGTCGAGGTACCGGCCAACCTGACGGAGGCCATCGACTGGCTGAAGCCAGCGGATCTGCTCAACCTGGCTGATCCGGCTTTACTGATCGCGGCGTTTGCGGTGGCCTTCATCGCCAGTGCCGAAACCCTGCTCTCAGCTGCCGCGGTTGATCGCATGCACAGTGGTCAGCGCTCGGACTTCGACCGGGAATTGTCGGCGCAAGGTATCGGCAACATGCTGTGTGGCCTGCTTGGGGCGTTGCCGATGACCGGCGTTATCGTGCGCAGTTCGGCGAATGTTCAGGCCGGCGCAACCACGCGGTTTTCGACCATTTTCCACGGCCTGTGGTTGTTGGCGTTCGTGCTGTTGCTGTCCAGCGTGCTGCAAAGCATTCCGGTGGCGAGCCTGGCGGGTGTGCTGGTTTACACCGGTTTCAAGCTGGTGGATCTCAAGGTCTTCCGTGGTTTGGGTCGGTACGGTCGGGCGCCGATGTTCACCTATGCGGCAACCGCGCTCGCCATTGTTTTCACGGACCTGCTGACCGGCGTGTTGATTGGCTTCGGCCTGACGCTGGTGAAGCTGGCGCTGAAAGCTTCGCGGTTGAAAATCAGCCTGATCGACCTGCCGCAGGAAGGGGAAATGGAATTGCGCCTGGTGGGCGCGGCGACCTTCCTCAAAGTGCCGGCGCTGACCCAGGTGCTGGGCAGTATTCCACCAGGCGTGACGGTGCATGTGCCGCTCAATAATCTGAGCTACATCGATCACTCGTGTCTGGAGTTGCTGGAGGAATGGGGTCGGGCGAATGCGGCCAAGGGTTCGAAGCTGATGATTGAATCGCGGGGATTGAAGCGCAGACTTGAGGGGCGGGTGCGGACGAATACTGGCGTCGGCGCGGCCGGGTAGATAACAGTGTGGGAGCGGGCTTGCTCGCGAAAGCGGTGGATCAGCCAACACATATGTTGGATGTGAAACCGCATTCGCGAGCAAGCCCGCTCCCACAGGGGATTGTGTTTACCGGTGGATCAAGCCGCCGGCTGATCCAGTTCCAGGCCTACGCCCAAACGGCGGGACATGCACGGCCAGCGTTTCCACGCGGCACCGGTGTCCGGGCTATTGAGTTTGTCACGGTAGGCTTCCACCGACTCCAGTGCGAAACTTTCGTCGTTGAGCATCTCGTCAATGGTGTGATGCACCACTTCGTCCAGTTGGTTGGCAAATTCCTCACCGATCAATTGGTGAGCAATCAGGTTGGCGACAGTCATGTCCAAAGGGATCAGTGGCTGGCCGAAATGCTTGATGTACAGGTCGTTGACCTCTTCGACAAACCGGTGCGCCAGGTAAGCTTCATCCAGCAGGCTGTCGAGCCCGACATGGCCGGCCATGATGGCTGGCGGCTGGAGGAAGTACTGCTCGGCGATACTCAGCACCGGTTTGATCTGTGACTCAATGCCCGCTTCCCTTGCGACTTCATTGGCTGCATCCAGCAGATCGGGCACTTCTTCGATGTAGGCGGCGACAAATCGCGTCAGTACGCCGTTGGTATCGGCCTCCGGCAATTGGATCGCCGGGTGCAGATGAGGCAGCTTACTTTCCAGCTGACGCGTCAGCAGGCCGGTCTGGGCTTCGTGTTGTTGGGCTTTTTGGATCTGCTCGCGCAATGCGGCGGTGTTCATGAAAACTCCAGGAAACAAGGCAATGAAATAGGGAAGACATAACTTAGCTGGCTTACGAAAAATGCTAAGACGCATTTGTCATAATTATTTCATCCTTGAGACGGCCCCGTTATATCGGTTTGCCACCACTCGTCTGCATCCTTCTCCATTCGTGCCCTGCAACGCAAGTTAATGCTGTTTCAGATCATTTACGCCTTCGCATTGCGAGGTGAGAGTCGCTGTCTATACTCGGGGTGGAATGGAGTTAGCTGATGACGCCCGACTGCATATGCAGCAAGGCCCGGTGCTCAAGTTCGTAGTCTGATGCAGCCGCTCCCTTGCCGCAGGTGAAAGCCGGCGGGATAACAAGAACGATAAGGGGAACCCGCAATGATGCGACATCCACATGTCTGGATGGGCCTCCTGTTGTGGTCGATTTTCAGTCAGGCACAAGCGGCCTGGACTGTGAATATGGCGCCTGGAGCGACTGAAATCAGTCACGCAGTATTCGACCTGCACATGATCATTTTCTGGATCTGTGTGGTGATCGGCATCATCGTATTTGGTGCCATGTTCTGGTCGATGATTCTCCACCGCCGCTCGACCGGGCAGGTGGCCGCCAAATTTCATGAAAGCACCACCGTCGAAATCCTCTGGACCATCGTGCCCTTCCTGATCCTGGTGGCCATGGCGATTCCCGCTACCGCGACCCTGATCAAGATGTACGACGCCAGCGAGCCGGAAATCGATATCCAGATCACCGGCTACCAGTGGAAGTGGCACTACAAGTACCTGGGCCAGGACGTCGAGTTCTTCAGCAACCTGACCACTCCCCAGGATCAAATCCACAACAAGGAAGCCAAGGGCGAGCATTACCTGCTCGAAGTCGACAAGCCATTGGTGCTGCCGGTCGGCGCCAAGGTGCGCTTCCTGGTGACCTCCGCCGACGTCATCCACTCCTGGTGGGTGCCGGCTTTCGCGGTCAAGCGCGATGCGATTCCCGGGTTCGTCAATGAAGCCTGGACCCGCGTCGACAAGCCCGGCATCTACCGTGGCCAGTGCGCCGAGTTGTGCGGCAAGGATCACGGCTTCATGCCGACCGTGGTCGAGGTCAAGGAAAAGGCCGATTACGAAACATGGCTGGCCGAACGCAAGACCGAAGCCGCGCAGCTCAAAGAGCTGACCAGCAAGGAATGGACTCTCGACGAGCTCAAGGATCGCGGCGACAAGGTCTATCACACCACCTGTGTGGCCTGTCACCAGGCCGAAGGCCAGGGCCTGCCGCCGATGTTCCCGGCGCTCAAGGGCTCGAAGATCGCCACTGGGCCGAAAGATGCTCACCTGAGCATTGTCTTCCACGGCAAGCCTGGCACCGCCATGGCCGCATTCGGCAAACAACTCTCGGAAGTCGATATCGCGGCAGTCGTGACCTATGAACGTAACGCCTGGGGCAACAACAAGGGCGACATGGTCACGCCTAAAGAAGTGCTGGAGCTGAAACAGGCGGAAAGCAAATGACCCGGTCTATTGCGCACCTACGGAACCGGTCGGGGCTACGCACCCCGGCCTGCCCAGCCCATCTGTTTGCAGGAGACAGGACATGACTGCTGTAATCGATGAACATGTTCATACCGCCACCGACCACGCCCACGGCCCCGCCAAAGGCCTGATGCGCTGGGTGCTGACCACCAACCACAAGGACATCGGTACGCTGTACCTGTGGTTTGCGTTCTCCATGTTCCTGCTTGGCGGTTCGTTCGCGATGGTGATTCGCGCCGAGCTGTTCCAGCCGGGGCTGCAGATCGTCCAGCCGGAATTTTTCAACCAGATGACCACCATGCACGGCCTGGTGATGGTCTTCGGTGCGGTGATGCCGGCCTTCGTCGGCCTCGCCAACTGGATGATCCCGCTGATGATCGGCGCGCCGGACATGGCCCTGCCGCGCATGAACAACTTCAGCTTCTGGCTGTTGCCCGCGGCGTTCCTGCTGCTGGTATCGACCCTGTTCACCCCCGGTGGCGGGCCGAACTTCGGCTGGACGTTCTACGCGCCGCTGTCGACGACCTACGCGCCGGAAAGCGTGACCTTCTTCATCTTCGCCATCCACTTGATGGGGATCAGTTCGATCATGGGGGCGATCAACGTGATCGCCACCATCCTCAACCTGCGCGCCCCCGGCATGACGCTGATGAAAATGCCGTTGTTCGTCTGGACCTGGCTGATCACCGCGTTCCTGCTGATCGCGGTGATGCCGGTACTGGCCGGTTGCGTGACGATGATGCTGATGGACATCCACTTCGGCACCAGTTTCTTCAGTGCCGCCGGTGGCGGAGACCCGGTGCTGTTCCAGCATGTATTCTGGTTCTTCGGTCACCCCGAGGTGTACATCATGATCCTGCCGGCCTTTGGCGCCGTCAGCTCGATCATTCCGGCCTTTTCGCGCAAGCCGTTGTTCGGCTACACCTCGATGGTCTACGCCACGGCGAGTATCGCGTTCCTGTCGTTCATCGTCTGGGCGCACCACATGTTCGTGGTCGGTATTCCGCTGGTGGGCGAGTTGTTCTTCATGTACGCCACGCTGCTGATCGCGGTGCCTACCGGCGTGAAGGTGTTCAACTGGGCCAGCACCATGTGGCAGGGCTCGCTGACGTTCGAGACGCCGATGCTGTTTGCCGTGGCGTTCGTGATCCTGTTCTCCATCGGCGGTTTCTCCGGGTTGATGCTGGCCATCGCCCCGGCGGACTTCCAGTACCAGGACACCTACTTCGTGGTCGCGCACTTCCACTACGTGCTGGTGCCGGGGGCGATCTTCGGGATCTTCGCCTCGGCCTACTACTGGATGCCGAAATGGACCGGCCACATGTACGACGAAACCCTGGGCAAGCTGCATTTCTGGTTGTCGTTCATCGGCATGAACCTGGCCTTCTTCCCGATGCACTTCGTGGGGCTGGCGGGCATGCCGCGACGGATTCCGGACTACAACCTGCAGTTCGCCGACTTCAACATGGTGTCGTCGATCGGCGCGTTCATGTTCGGCGCCACGCAGATCTTCTTCCTGTTCATCGTGATCAAGACCATTCGCGGCGGCCCGCCAGCACCGGCCAAGCCATGGGATGGGGCTGAAGGCCTGGAGTGGAGCATTCCGTCACCGGCGCCGTATCACACCTTCACCACACCGCCGGAAGTGAAATGAAACGCCTCGGTCCTGTGGGAGCTGGCTTGCCTGCGATGCATGCGACGCGGTGTGTCGGGCAGGCCGCTATCGCGGGCAAGCCCGCTCCCACAGAGTTCTGTGTGGAGGGCTTGGCCCATGGCTGACTCGATTTCGATGAAAAAACTGGTCACGCGCCTGCTGACCGTGGTGGTGGCGATGTTTGTGTTTGGCTTTGCCCTGGTGCCGATCTACGACGTGATGTGCAAGGCCTTCGGCATCAATGGCAAGACCGGCGGGCAGTACGAGGGTGAGCAAACGGTCGACACCTCGCGGCAGGTGCGCGTGCAGTTTCTGTCGACCAACACCGCCGACATGCCGTGGGACTTTTACCCCAAACATGATGAATTGACCGCGAACCCGGGGGCGGTGAACGAGATGATCTTCATCGCCCACAACCCCACCGATAAGCCGATGAGCGCCCAGGCCGTGCCGAGCATCGCGCCCAGCAATGCGGCGGCGTACTTCCACAAGACCGAATGTTTCTGCTTTACCCAGCAAGTGCTGCAGCCCGGTCAGCGGATCGAGATGCCGGTACGTTTCATCGTTGACCGTGACATGCCCAAGGATGTGAAGCACCTGACGCTGTCTTACACGCTGTTCGATATCACCGCCCGACATCCACCGGTAGCTGTAAACACTGGCGGCTGAGCGTGCCCGATAAGGAGAACAATAAATGGCAACTCATGAACATTATTACGTCCCGGCCCAGAGCAAATGGCCGATCATCGCCACGGTCGGGATGTTCGTCACGGTGTTTGGCCTGGCTACCTGGTTCAATGATCTGAAGGCAGCGCGTCCGGAATCCCACGGCCCGCTGATCTTTTTCGTCGGTGGGCTGTTGGTGGCCTACATGCTGTTCGGCTGGTTCGGTACGGTGATCAAGGAAAGTCGCGGCGGCTTGTACAGCGCACAGATGGATCGCTCGTTCCGCTGGGGCATGAGCTGGTTCATTTTCTCGGAGGTGATGTTCTTCATCGCCTTTTTTGGCGCGCTGTTTTATGTCCGTCATATCTCCGGGCCGGCGCTCGGTGGTGAAGGCGCCAAAGGCGTGGCGCACATGCTGTGGCCGAACTTCCAGTTCACCTGGCCGCTGCTGAGCAACCCTGACTCGAAACTGTTTCCGCCGCCCAAGGAGGTCATCAGCCCCTGGGGCCTGCCGTTGCTCAACACCGTGTTGCTGGTGAGTTCCAGCGTGACCGTGACCATTGCCCACCATGCCTTGAAGAAGGGCCATCGCGGCGCACTGAAACTCTGGCTGGCGCTCACCGTATTGCTCGGCTGTGCGTTCCTCACCTTCCAGGCCGAAGAGTACATGCACGCCTACCGTGAACTGGGCCTGACCCTGGGTTCGGGCATCTACGGCGCGACCTTCTTCATGCTCACCGGGTTCCACGGCGCCCACGTCACCATCGGCACCATCATCCTGTTCGTGATGCTGGTGCGGATCATGCGCGGGCACTTCGACAACGAGCACCAGTTCGGTTTCGAAGCGGCGACCTGGTACTGGCACTTCGTGGATGTGGTGTGGATCGGGCTGTTTGTTTTCGTCTATGTGCTCTGAGGTTGTGAGCTTTTAGTTACCAGGGGGCATGGGAAACCAACTGGCCGCTGAAAAAACCCCAGGTGATCAGGCCCAGGGTAATGGCGGCCAGAGTGACACGCACACTCAAGGCAATGACGAGGCGGTTTGAGCGGCTGTCGTCCTTGACCAGAAAAAACAGGCCGCTGAACAGGCTGACAACCGTGGCAATCAGCATCAGGACGATGGCTGCTTTGAGCATGGTGAGACTCCGGGGGGATAAGCGATGCACTTGAGTATAGCTATCGCGATGACCGACTTTCTGGCGATGCCATGAAGCGCTTTCGGCCGGGTATCGTGCCAACGCTGGTGGTGGTGCTGTTGCTGCCGCTACTGGTGTTCCTGGGGTTCTGGCAATTGAGCCGGGGCGCGGAGAAAAGCGCGCTGCTGCAAACCTACGCCGAGCGCCGGGCCGCTGAGCCGATGGCCAGCACCGAACTGCAACACACGACAGACCCGGCCTTCCGTCGGGTTCACCTGTACGGCCGGTTTGATGCCGAACACAGCCTGCTGCTGGACAACAGTCAACGCAACGGCAGGGTTGGCGTCGAGCTGTTGCAACCCTTTCTAGATCAGGCCTCCGGGCTTTGGCTGCTGGTCAATCGCGGCTGGTTGCCTTGGCCGGAGCGCCGCACACTACCGCAATTCAAGACACCTGGCGAAGCAGTCAGCCTCGAGGCGTGGGTCTATGTCTCCCCCGGGGCGACGTTCCAATTGCACGCAGATCCCACAACGTTGACATGGCCGAAGCTGATTACGGCCGTTGAGCCAGACAAGCTCTGGACAGCACTGAACCGCGAAGGCTTTGCCTACGAACTGCGCGCCGAAACCGGCCCCGCCACCTATCAGGCCGACTGGCCCGTAGTCGCCATGGGTCCGGAAAAACACATCGCTTATGCCGTGCAGTGGTTCGCCATGGCGATCGCCCTGTTCGGCCTTTATCTCTATCTCGGCTGGCACAACGCAAAGGAGAAACACCATGGGAGCGGCCATGAATCCACCCAGCATGTCTAAGGCGAAACCGTCGGTGAACCGCCGCAAGGGCCGTATGCAACTGCTGCTGATCCTGCTCGGGGTGATCGGTCCGATGATCCTCGCCACCGGCATGTACAAGCTGAATTTCTGGGTGCCCGAGGGCCGCAGTTATCACGGCGAACTGATCGGCAACGGCCAGACCCGTGCGGACATCGGCGTGCAGGCCCAGGAAGAGCGTTGGCAGATACTGGTGACCGCGCCGAAGGATTGCGCGGTGGATTGTCAGCAACTGGTGTATCTGGCGCGGCAAATCCAGATCGGCCTGGGCCGCGATGCGTCCCGCGCCAGTCATGCATTGGCCGCTGCGCAGACGCTGAACAGCGATTACGAGTCTAAACTTCAACGCGAGTACCCGCAGTTGCAACGCTATTCGCTGGACTTGCCTGCCTACACTAAAGGCGCCCAGAGCAATGACACGCCGCATCTGTGGATCATCGACCCCCACGGCAATCTGGTGCTGCGCTACGACCCGTCGGTGAAGGGCAAGGACCTGCTCAACGATCTGCGCCACCTGCTGAAACTGTCGAACATCGGATAAGGGCATCGTCATGGCCAAGCCTGGATTTCGCCTCGCGTTGTTTGCCACCTTGCTGGCACTGATTGTGGTGTTGCTCGGCGCCTATACCCGCCTGACCCACGCCGGCCTCGGCTGTCCGGACTGGCCCGGCTGCTATGGCTTCATCAGCGTACCGAAAAGCGAAGCCCAGCTGGCCCATGCCGAATTGCATTTCCCGGACGCTCCGGTCGAGGCCCACAAGGGCTGGAACGAGATGGTCCACCGCTACTTCGCGGGCACGCTGGGGCTGTTGATCGCGGTGTTGGCCGGTCGCTCGTGGGTGCATCGCCGCCATCCCGGGCAGCCGGTGAAGCTGCCGTTGTTTCTGTTGGCGGTGGTTATTGGCCAGGCCGCGTTTGGCATGTGGACGGTGACGCTCAAGCTTTGGCCGCAGGTGGTCACCGGGCATTTGCTGGGCGGCTTCGCGACCTTGAGCCTGTTGTTTCTGCTGACCTTGCGCCTGTCCGGTGTGCTGCCGGCGCTGACCGTGCCACGACGTTTACAGCACTGGGCGACGGCGGGGCTGTTGCTGGTGATCGGGCAAATCGCCCTCGGGGGCTGGGTCAGTTCCAATTATGCCGCGGTGGCCTGTATCGACTTCCCGACCTGCCACGGCCAGTGGTTGCCACCGGCGGACTTCGCCAACGGCTTTCACCTGACCCAGCACATCGGCCCGAACTACCTCGGCGGGCAACTGGACAGCGATGCTCGTACTGCGATTCACCTGACTCACCGTATTGGCGCCCTGTTGGTGACTTTGGTGCTGCTCGGTCTGGCCTGGCAACTGAAAACAGTCGGCATGACGCGCCTGGCAGGCCTGGTGCTGATTGCCCTTGGCGCACAAATCACCCTGGGCATCAGCAATGTGCTGTTCCATCTGCCGCTGCCGGTGGCCGTTGCGCATAACGCGGGCGGCGCGGTGCTGTTGCTGACCATGGTGTTGGTCAACTACCACTCCCGAACCAGTCTGGTCCGGGTCAAGCAAGCGCGCTGGCACTTCAGCCCGCGTAAACACTCAGCCGGGCCCATAACAATAAAAGGAGAGATGCCATGGCGATTCTGATCGGCGAACGTCCCAGTCAGGCGATCTGGCGTGACTACCTGGAACTGACCAAACCCAAAGTCGTGGTGCTGATGCTCATCACTTCACTGGTGGGGATGTTCCTTGCGACCCGCGCCGGGGTGCCATGGACGGTGCTGATTTTCGGCAACCTGGGCATCGCCCTGTGTGCCGGTGGCGCGGCGGCGGTCAATCATGTGGTGGACCGGCGCATCGACGCGTTGATGGCGCGCACCCACAAACGGCCGCTCGCCGAAGGCCGGGTTTCGCCGACCGCTGCGCTGACGTTCGCGCTGGTATTGGCGGTCCTCGGGCAAGCCATGCTGCTGGCGTTCACCAACCCGCTGACCGCGTGGCTGACCCTCGCCTCATTGCTTGGCTATGCGGTGGTCTACACCGGATTCCTCAAGCGCGCGACTCCGCAGAACATCGTCATCGGGGGGCTGGCCGGTGCCGCGCCGCCATTGCTCGGCTGGACCGCCGCCACCGGTCACATCAGCGCCGAACCGCTGCTGCTGGTGCTGATCATCTTCGCCTGGACCCCGCCGCACTTCTGGGCGCTGGCGATCCATCGCAAGGAGGAATACGCCAAGGCCGACATCCCGATGCTGCCGGTCACCCATGGCGAGCACTACACCAAGATTCACATCCTGCTTTATACCTTCGCATTGCTTGCCGTCAGCCTGATGCCTTATGTGATCCACATGAGCGGCACGCTCTACCTGGTCTGCGCGCTCGGGCTGGGCGCGCGGTTTCTGCAATGGGCCGTGGTGCTGTACCGTGGCACTCGGCCGCACGCGGCGATCAACACGTTCAAGTACTCTATTTACTACTTGTTCCTGTTGTTTATCGCCCTGCTCGTAGACCACTATCTATTGTTGAACCTATGACTCGAACCCAGAAAACCGTCTTCATACTCGTCGCCCTGGTTGCATTGATCCTGGGCCTGACCGTCAACAAGGTGCTGTCCGGGAAAAACCAGGGCGATCCGACGGCGCTGATCGACGCCGGCATCATCTTGCTGCCGCAGAGCCGTAATCTGCCGGACGTGACGATGACCAATCAGGACGGCCAGCCGGTCGCGATCAACGAATTGAAAGGCAAGTGGAGCCTGCTGTTCTTCGGCTACACCTTCTGCCCGGACATCTGCCCGACCACCCTCGCCCAGTTGCGGCAGATCAAGAGCGAGTTGCCACCAGAGGCTGTGGATAAACTGCAAATCGTGCTGGTCAGCATCGACCCCAATCGCGATACGCCCAAGCAACTCAAGCAATACCTGGGCTACTTCGACCCGCAGTTCATCGGCCTGACCCCGGCGTCGACCGATGAGCTGCAAAAGATCGCCAACGCGGTGAGCATTCCGTTCATTCCGGCGGACACCAGCAAGCCGAACTACACCGTTGACCACAGCGGTAACCTCGCTGTCATCGGACCGGACGGCACCCAGCGCGGGTTTATTCGGGCGCCGTTGAATAATGCGAAGTTGGTGGCGCAGTTGCCGGTGATGCTCAAGCGCAACTGACCACACCACTAAACCCTGTGGGAGCCGTGTTTCAGGCACAAAAAAGGGGCGCATTCGATGCGCCCCTTTTTCGTTGCAGCAGTTCGATCAGAACGCCGGCACCACCGCGCCTTTGTACTTCTCGAGAATGAAGGCCTTCACTTGCGGGCTGTGCAGGGCAGCGACCAGCTTCTTCATCGCATCGCTGTCCTTGTCGTCCGGGCGAGCTACCAGAATGTTCACGTAAGGCGAGTCGCTGCCTTCGATGAACAGCGCGTCCTTGGCCGGATCGAGCTTGGCTTCCAGCGCGTAGTTGGTGTTGATCAGCGCCAGGTCGACCTGGGTCAGTACGCGCGGGATGGTCGCGGCTTCCAGTTCGCGGATTTTCAGGTCCTTGGTGTTCTCGGTAATGTCTTTCACGGTCGACAGGATGTTGTTCGAATCCTTCAACTTGATCAGGCCGGCCTTGGCCATCAACAACAGCGCACGGCCGCCGTTGGTGGCGTCGTTCGGGATCACCACGTTGGCACCGCCAGGCAGTTCGGCAATGGTCTTGTACTTGTTGGAGTAAGCGCCCAGGGGCTCCAGGTGCACGCCGGCCACGGAAACCAGGTGGGTGCCCTTGGCCTTGTTGAACTCATCCAGGTACGGCTGGTGCTGGAAGAAGTTGGCGTCCAGGCGTTTTTCCGCGACCTGCACGTTCGGCTGAATGTAGTCGGTGAATACCTTGACCTTCAGGTCCACGCCTTCTTTGGCCAGCGTCGGCTTCACGAATTCGAGGATCTCGGCGTGCGGAACCGGGGTGGCTGCGACGGTCAGGGTTTCAGCGTGGGCAGAGAATGCCGCAACGGCCGCGAAGGCCACGAGTAGTTTTTTCATTCAGCTAACTCCATGTGAGGTGCCCGCTTGCGGTGCCCGTTTGGCACCTGCCAGCGAATGGCCGGCTCATGTCTTACTTACGGGAAAAGTGGACGACCAATTTGTCGCCAACGGTTTGCAGTACCTGAACGAGTACCAGCAGCAACACCACGGTCACCACCATCACATCGGTCTGGAAACGCTGGTAGCCGAAGCGGATCGCCAGGTCACCCAGACCACCGGCGCCCACGACACCGGCCATCGCCGTGTAGGACACCAGTGTAATGGCTGTCACCGTAATTGCTGCGAAGATGCCCGGACGAGCCTCCGGCAGCAAGGCGTTGGTGATGATCTGTCGTGTGGTCGCGCCCATGGCCTGGGTCGCTTCGATGATGCCGCGATCCACTTCACGCAGGGCGGTTTCCACCAGGCGTGCGAAGAACGGCGTGGCACCCACCACCAGTGGCGGGATCGCTCCGGCGACACCGAGGGACGTGCCGGTGATCAACACGGTGAACGGAATCATCACGATCAACAGGATGATGAACGGCAGCGAACGCAGGATGTTCACCACCAGCGACAACATCGCGTAGACGCCTTTGGCTTCCAGCAACTGGCGCGGGCTGCACAGGAACAGCAGGACACCCAGGGGCAAACCGAGCAACACGGTGAACAGCAGCGAACCGCCGAGCATCAGCATCGTGTCGCCAGTGGCCAGCCAGATTTCGAACCAGTCGATATTGGCGAAGAAACTTGTCAGGGCTTCCATTAGCGCAGCACCTCCATGTGGACGTCGGCTGCGGTGAAGCGGGCAAAGGCCGCTTCCATGTCACCGCCGGTCACGGCCAGGGTCAGTTGCCCGTAAGGGATGTCTTTGATGCGGTCGATACGACCGGCCAGGATGCTGTAGTCCACACCGGTTTCCCGGGCGACAGTGCCCAGCAGAGGCGCGTAGGTCGCTTCGCCCTGGAAGGTCAGACGCAAGATGCGCCCCGGCACGTGAGCGAAGTCGTCACGCTGTTCGCTTTCGTCGATCTGCTCGTCTTCTTGCACGAAGCGCTTGGTGGTCGGGTGCTTCGGATGCAGGAACACCTCGGCCACCGAGCCTTGCTCGACGATCACGCCGGCGTCCATCACGGCTACCTGGTCGCAGACCCGGCGGATCACATCCATCTCGTGGGTGATCAAGACGATGGTCAGTTTCAGCTCGCGATTGATCTCGGCCAGCAATTGCAGGACCGACGCGGTGGTTTGCGGGTCGAGGGCGCTGGTGGCTTCGTCGCACAGCAGGATTTTCGGCTTGGTCGCCAGCGCACGGGCAATGCCGACACGCTGCTTCTGCCCGCCGGATAATTGCGCCGGGTACTTTTTGGCGTGGTCGGACAAACCGACTCGCGCCAGCAACTCGGCCACGCGGGAATCGATCTCGCTGCGCGACAGTTCGCCGGCCAGGGTCAGCGGCAGCGCCACGTTGTCGGCGACAGTCTTGGAGGCCAGCAGGTTGAAGTGCTGGAAAATCATCCCGACCTGCTGACGGAAGCGGCGCAGGCCGTTGGCGTCTAGAGCGGTGACTTCCTCACCGTCGACGATGATCTTGCCGCCGCTGGCGTTTTCCAGGCGATTGATCAGACGCAGCAGGGTACTTTTTCCTGCGCCGGAATGACCGATCAAGCCGTAAACCTGCCCGTTCTCAATCGTCAGACTGGTCGGATGCAGGGCGGGGATTTCCTTACCGGCGACGCGGTAGGTTTTATGGACGTTTTGAAACTCGATCACGTAGCGAACCTTGTGGGGCGCGTTAGAAAAGGATCAGCGGTTAGCCGGGCGCGCATTTTAGCCTGTCCGTATAGAGGTTCTTAGCATTTATTTCGCATTTGTCCTGTCATTTGGCAATAACGCGATCAAAGGTCAGAAAAAAGGAACGGCTGAAGAAATACGTCAGTCACTACTTAGGCCACTGGAATACGCCTGAGGAGTTCACGCCTGATGAGTATCAAGAAGCCTGCCGCCACCCAGAGTGCCCTGGCCGGGTCCGATACCCCGGACCGCCACAACACCAACGCCAAGCTCGACAACCTGGAAACATTTCGCTCCGATGCCACTGAGCAGGCCTTGCGCACCAACCAGGGCGTGAAGGTGGCGGACAACCAGAACACCCTGAAGGCCGGGGCCCGCGGGCCGTCTTTGCTGGAAGATTTCATCATGCGTGAAAAGATCACGCATTTTGATCACGAGCGGATCCCGGAGCGCATCGTTCACGCTCGCGGGACCGGTGCCCATGGTTACTTCCAGAGTTATGAAAACCACTCTGTACTGACCAAGGCCGGTTTCCTGCAGGATCCGGCGAAGAAAACCCCGGTCTTCGTGCGTTTTTCCACGGTGCAGGGGCCGCGAGGCTCAGGCGATACCGTGCGCGACGTACGAGGTTTCGCGGTGAAGTTCTTCACCGACGAAGGCAACTTCGACCTGGTGGGCAACAATATGCCGGTGTTCTTCATTCAGGACGCCATCAAGTTTCCCGATTTCGTGCATGCGGTCAAACCCGAGCCGCACAACGAAATCCCTACCGGGGGCTCGGCCCATGACACCTTCTGGGACTTTGTCTCGCTGGTGCCGGAATCGGCGCACATGGTGATGTGGGCGATGTCCGACCGGGCGATCCCGAAAAGTCTGCGCAGCATGCAGGGCTTCGGTGTGCATACCTTCCGCCTGATCAACGCCGAAGGAAAATCGCGGTTCGTCAAATTCCACTGGCGCCCCACGGCCGGCACTTGCTCGTTGGTGTGGGACGAAGCGCAGAAGCTTGCGGGAAAAGATGCCGACTACCACCGTCGTGATCTGTGGGAGTCGATCGAGATCGGCGACTATCCGGAGTGGGAGTTGGGGGTGCAGGTCATCGAAGAAGAAAACGAACATGCCTTCGATTTCGACATTCTCGACCCCACCAAGCTGATCCCCGAAGAGTTGGTCCCTATTACGCCGTTGGGCAAGATGGTGCTGAACCGCAATCCGGACAATTTCTTCGCCGAAACCGAGCAGGTTGCCTTTTGCCCCGGACATATCGTCCCGGGGATCGACTTTTCCAACGATCCTCTGCTGCAAGGTCGGTTGTTTTCCTACACCGACACGCAAATCAGCCGACTCGGCGGACCAAACTTTCACGAGATCCCGATTAACCGTCCGGTGTCACCCTTCCACAACGGCCAGCGGGATGCGCAGCACCGCACCACTATCGACAAAGGACGTGCCTCCTATGAGCCGAACTCCATTGATGGCGGCTGGCCAAAGGAAACGCCGGCCTCCGCTCAGGACGGCGGGTTCGATAGCTATCCGGAGCGCATCGACGCCAATAAGATTCGCCAGCGCAGCGAATCGTTCGCGGACCACTTCTCCCAGGCTCGCTTGTTTTTCCACAGCATGAGTGAGCATGAACGGGAGCACATCATCTCGGCCTATAGCTTTGAGTTGGGCAAGGTCGAGCGTGAGGCGATCCGCGCCCGGGAAGTGAACGAAATCCTTGTCAATATCGATCTGGAATTGGCCAGGCGCGTGGCGCAGAACCTTGGATTGCCTGCGCCCAGTCGAGGAACCGTCGAGGTGCGCAAAACCGCGCTGGATCATTCACCGGCATTGAGCCAGGCCAATCTGTTGCCGGAAAACATCAAGACGCGAAAAATTGCGATTTTGGCGGCGAACGGTGTCGATGGCGCCTCGATCGCTGCAATGAAGAAAGCGCTGAAAGCGGAGGGGGCCCACGGGATACTGTTAGGGCCGAGTTCGGCGCCAGTCAAAACGGCTGATGGCAAAACCCTTGCGGTCGAAGCTTCGATGGAAGGTTCGCCTTCGGTGGCGTTCGATGCGGTGTTCGTGCCGGGCGGAGCCGCGTCGATCAAGGCGCTGAGCACTGACGGAGTGGCACTGCATTACCTGCTGGAGGCATACAAGCATCTGAAGGCTATCGCGTTGCAGGGCGAGGCGAAGCAGTTGCTGGATGTGTTGAAGCTGGAGGCTGATGCGGGGTTGATCGTGGGGGCGGATGCGAAATTGATCAAACCGTTTTTGGCTGCAATAGGGCAGCATCGGGTTTGGGACAGAGAGGCGAAGGCCAAGGCGATTCCGGCCTGAGAGTTTTACTGCCAGACAGGATGCCTTCGCGGGCAAGCCCCCTCCCACAGGGCTCCAGGTTGGTCACTTGTTTTGTGGCTAACTCGGGCATTGTGGGAGCGGGCTTGCTCCGGTCGGCGTTCCGACGATGCTTTTCAGGGTTTGCGCGGACTCAGAACCATCTGTGCCGGAACACTGCGCAAAATCTGCCGCTCCAGCTTCAGATCAAACTCAGGATCGAGCTTCTTCACTCGCTTGGTCAGCAAGTTAGCCAGCCAAGGGTAATCGTTGGTGCGTGGAGCCTGAATGCTCACATCACACTGAAAATTCACCACATCGGCGGCGATGGCATCCAGTTGGCGACGCAGTTTGCCCATATCGTTGATATTCAGTACGACAGTGGTGCTTTCAGCCATCGGGTCGATGACCTTGGCTTTTGGCTTGGCTTCGGCAGCCTTGAGGGCGGCTTCGGCCTTTTCCAGCTCGGCCTTGCGCGCCTGGGCAATCGAGCCGTTGACTCCGCCGGTCAGTGCCGGAGCCTTGGGCATCAACGCGCGGGCACGGCTCAGGGCGGTCGCGGCGGCATCCACGTCACCTTTTTGCAATACGGTCTGGCTGCGGCGCAGATAGGCTTCGGCCAGTTGCCGCTGGTATTGCTCAAGGGAAGCATCGTTGGGCGATTCGGCCTGCAAGGCTGCCAATTGGTCTTCGGCGATGGCCAGTTCATCGCTGGCGATGTTTTGCTCCAGCTGCACGATGGCCATGGCCCGTGCATCGGCGGCCTTGGTGGCTTCCGATGGCGTGCTTTGGCAGGCGCCCAGCAGCAAAGAAAATGCGACAAGGAGCAGATAACGGGAGGCGAACGACTTCATTCCTGCGACTCTCTATTTGCGCAAAAAACGAGCAAGTCTACACCCCTCGACGGGGCAGAACAAAACTCAGCAGAAATAGCGCGGCGGCCGTCACCACAATCGACGGGCCGGCCGGGGTGTCCTTGAACCAGGACAACGCCAGCCCGCCACACACGGCGAGTATGCCCAGCAGGCTCGCGCCCAGTGCCATCTGCTCCGGCGAGCGGGCGTGACGTTGTGCCGCAGCCGCCGGGATGATCAGCAACGAAGTGATCAGTAACACCCCGACGATTTTCATCGCTACGGCAATCACCACGGCGATCAACAGCATCAAGGCCAGGCGTAATCCCGCCACCGGCAGGCCTTCGACCCTGGCCAGTTCTTCGTGCACCGTGATCGCCAGCAATGGGCGCCACAACGCAACCAGCAAGAGCAGTACAGCAGCACTGCCGCCAAGGATCCAGGCCAGATCGGTCGGGCTGATCGCCAGCAGGTCGCCGAACAGGTATGCCATCAGGTCGATCCGCACTTCGTGCATGAAGCTTAGTACCACCAGGCCCAGAGAGAGCGTGCTGGGTGCGAGAATTCCCAAAAGCGTGTCGGACGCCAACGGCTGGCGTTGTTGCAAGGTCACCAGCATCACCGCCAGTAGCAAGCAGCCAACAGTGACGGCAACGGTCGGGCTGACATCCAGCAGGAAGCCCAGGGCTACGCCGAGCAATGCCGCGTGAGACAGGGTGTCGCCGAAATAGGCCATGCGCCGCCAGACCACGAAAGACCCCAGCGGGCCTGCGACAACGGCCAGGGCCAAGCCTGCAAGCAGGGCGTAGAGCAGAAAATCAGCCATGCTTGCAGCTATCTCCGTGAACATGGGGTTGGCCCGGTGTGGGCGCCTTGACCACCGAGCCGTGCAAGTCGTGGGCGTGGTCGTGGTGGTGGTGATAAATCGCCAGGCTTTGTGCGTTTTTTCCGAACAGCTCGACGAAAGCCGGATCGCCACTGACCTGCTCGGGATGGCCGGAACAGCAGACGTGACGATTGAGGCAAACCACCTGGTCGGTGGTGCTCATCACCAGGTGCAAATCGTGGGAGACCATCAGCACGCCGCAACCGTGACGGTCACGCAGGCGGGTGATCAGGCTGTACAGCTCAGCTTGGCCGGCCACGTCGACACCCTGTACCGGTTCGTCGAGTACCAGCAGTTCCGGTTCGCGTAACAAGGCCCGGGCCAGCAACACGCGTTGCATTTCGCCGCCGGAAACGTTTTGCACCGGACTATCGATCACCTGTTCGGCGCCGACTTCCTTGAGTGCCGCCAAGGCCATCGCACGGTCCACGCCCGGCACCAGGCGCAAGAAACGCAGGACCGACAGCGGGAGGGTTGGATCGACGTGAAGTTTTTGCGGCATGTAACCGACCCGCAGTTTCGGCTTGCGCCAGACGCTGCCGCTGTCCGGTTTCAACAGGCCGAGCACGGCCCGCACCAGGGTGGTTTTGCCGGCACCATTGGGGCCGATCAGGGTAACGATCTGCCCCGGCTCGACGCTCAGTTCGATGTTGTCCAGCACCGGTTGCCCGGCGAACGTGACGGCAACCTGTTCAAGACGGATCAGCGCGTTGCTCATCAAGCCCCCTGGCAACCCGAGCAGAGACCGACCACTTCGACGGTCTGGCCTTCGACGACAAACCCGACATCCCTGGCGCTGGCGATGATCGCGTCGCTGATGGATTTTTGCTCAAGTTCGATCGCGGCGTGGCACGCACGGCAGATCAGGAACTGACCCTGGTGAGCATGTTCCGGGTGATTGCAGCCGATGAAGGCGTTGAGCGAGGAAATCCGATGGACCAGGCCGTTTTCCAGCAGGAAATCCAGCGCGCGGTACACCGTCGGCGGCGCGGCGCGGCGCCCGTCCTGTTCGCTAAGGACTGCGAGAATGTCGTAGGCACCCAGCGGCTTGTGGCTTTGCCACACCAGTTCCAGCACTCGCCGGCGCAACGCGGTCAGGCGCAGGCCTTGACGCGCGCACAGGGCATCGGCCTCGGACAAAGCGCTGTGAACGCAATGTGAGTGGTCGTGGGGACGGCTGGCGATCGGTGTTTTGAGCATGAGCGGCGACGACGATTGTGAGAGACGTTATTATGTTACCCGTTCTCGCCTCTTCGAGTGGTCATCGTGTCCCGACTTTTTTCTGTTTTTGTCGCATTTATCGCAAGTTTTCTGCTGATCGGTTCGGCGCAGGCCGAGGTCAAGGTCCTTACCAGCATCAAGCCTCTGCAGTTGATCGCGGCTGCAGTGCAGGACGGCGTGGCGATCCCCGAGGTTTTGCTGCCACCGGGTGCTTCGCCGCATAACTATGCGTTGCGGCCTTCCGACGTACGTAAGGTGCAGTCGGTGGACCTGCTGTACTGGATCGGCCCGGACATGGAAGGCTTCCTGCCACGGGTGCTCAATGGTCGTACGTTGCCTAACGTCGCCGTGCAGGATTTGCCGGGCATGAAACTGCGTCGTTTTGCCGAAGATAACCACTCACACGCCGAAGAAGCCGACGAGCACGACCACGATCACCGTCCGGGCAGTCTGGATGCGCACCTGTGGCTGTCGCCGGTCAACGCCCGGGTCATCGCCACGAAAATGGCCGCTGACCTGATTGCCGCCGATCCTGCAAATGCCGCGCGCTATCAGAGCAATCTGAAAGCCTTCGACGAGCGTCTCGATGCGTTGGATGCGCGCCTGAAGAAACGCCTGGCCGATGTTCAAGGCAAGCCCTACTTCGTTTTCCACGAAGCCTTCGACTACTTCGAAGACGCCTACGGCCTCAAGCACGTGGGTGTGTTCAGCGTCGCGGCCGAAGTGCAACCCGGTGCCCAGCATGTCGCGGCAATGCGCGCGCGGTTGCAGGAAGTCGGCAAGACCTGTGTGTTCAGTGAACCACCGCTGCGGCCACGCCTGGCGGAAACCCTGGTGGCCGGACTGCCAGTGAAGCTGGCTGAACTGGATGCGCTGGGCGGGTACACACCGGCGACCGCTCAGGGCTATGAGCAGGTGTTGGAGAAGTTGGGGAATGATCTGGCAGGGTGCCTGGAGTCGTTGTAACCGCTGAAACAAAAAGATCGCAGCCTTCGGCAGCTCCTACATTGCTCCGCAGGAGCTGCCGAAGGCTGCGATCTTTGCTTTAAAGGGCGAAAGGCAGCGGCGTATTGACCGTCTGGCGCTGCGCCAGGCGCAACTGGAACTCCATCGGATCGTGAATCAACACGTCCTGCCCGGCGAACGACTCCGCGGCGATCAAGCGTGATAACCAGAACCGTACGCAAGCGACCCGCAGCATGGTCGGCCACAACTCGGCTTCGGCGGCGGTGAACGGTCGCAAGGCCGCGTAAGCGCCGAGCAAGGCCCGCGCTCGTGGTCCATCGATCACGCCATCGTCGTCCGAGCACCAGTCGTTCAAGGCAATCGCCACGTCGTAGAGCATCGGCCCGGAGCAGGCGTTGTAGAAGTCGATCAACCCGGTCAGGTGCGTGCCTTCGAACATCGCGTTGTCACGGAACAGGTCGGCGTGAATGTTCGCCCGTGGCAGTGCCAGGATTTTTTCTTTCTGCCGGGTGATTTCTTCCAGCGCCCGCTGCAGCAGCTCTTTCTGTTCGGCACCACCGAGGTGCGACAAAAACTGCGTGCCCTCTTCCAGCATCCAGTCCAGGCCGCGATCGGTTTTGCGCTTGATCATGTTGGCCTGGGTCGCCAGGTGCAGATGGCCGAGTAACTCACCTACCTGCGCGCAATGTTGCGCGTTGGCTTGCTTGATGTGTTTGCCGGCCAGGCGCGGTTGCAGCAACGCAGGCTTGCCCGCCAGTTCGCGCAAGGCCACGCCGTCGGTGGTGCGCAAGGCATAAGGCACCGGCAGGTCCGCGCCGTGCAGCACGTCGAGCAGTTCGATGAAGAACGGCATTTCCTGAACCGGGCCGCGCTCGACCAGGGTCAGGACAAATTCGCCCTGCTCCAGGCTGATAAAGAAATTGGTGTTTTCGCTACCGGCGGCAATCCCCTGGAAATCAAGCAGGCGGCCGAGGCCATAAGGGGCGAGAAAAGCTTCCAGCTCGGGCCGAGCCAGGGGGGTGAACACAGACATGTTTAAGCTGCCAGTACGGGCGCCGCTGTTGAGCCGGCGCCGATTGAAATTAAGAAACTACTTCCATTCGAAAATCTTCCACGACGGAATCAGCATATCGGGCTGATCCGAGCGGATAAAGTTACCGTCCGATCCATCTGCCCGCACCAGAAAGTACGGTTTTCCGCCCTTCGGTGTTACCTGAATGGCATACAGGAAGCCATTCTGGCGGTACTCCTTGATCGTGTTGTCGCCTTCCGTGCGAATAGTCACATCCGGTTCCGGCGATGGCGCATCGTCCGCCGCCATGACGGCCAGTGGTGTGATTGCAAACAAGCCAGCCAGCAACAGGCGATTTAGTGTGCGCATGATAACCTTGTCCCTTTGTCGTCAACGGTCCCGCTATTCTAGCGCCGGACCCGCCGAAAAGGTTGATCCTGCTCATGAGCCAAGCCCCCCTCGTCCTGGTGGACGGTTCTTCTTACCTGTACCGCGCCTTTCACGCACTGCCACCGCTGACCACGTCCAAAGGCCTGCCGACCGGCGCGGTCAAGGGCGTGTTGAACATGCTCAAGAGCCTGCGCAAGCAATATCCGAACAGTCCGTTCGCCGTGGTGTTCGACGCCAAGGGTGGGACTTTTCGCGATGAGATGTTCGCCGAATACAAGGCCAACCGTCCGAGCATGCCCGACGACATGCGCTTGCAGATCGAGCCGCTGCACCAGAGCGTGATCGCCCTGGGCTTCCCGCTGCTGTGCGTCGAAGGCGTCGAGGCCGATGACGTGATCGGCACCTTGGCCCGCAGCAGCGCGGCGGCGGATCGTCCGGTGATCATCTCCACCGGTGACAAGGACATGGCGCAACTGGTCGACGGTCACATTACCTTGGTCAACACCATGACCGGTAGTAGCATGGACGTGGAGGGCGTGAAGGAGAAATTTGGCGTCGCTCCGGAGCAGATCATCGATTATCTGGCGCTCATGGGCGATTCGTCCGACAACATTCCAGGTGTTCCGGGTATCGGCCCGAAAACGGCTTCCGGCCTGCTGGTCGGTGTGAACGGGGGCCTGACCGAACTCTATGCGCAGCTCGATATTGTGCCGACCCTGCCGATTCGCGGCGCCAAGACCCTGCCGGCCAAGCTCGAAGAGCACAAGGAAATGGCTTTCCTTTCCTATCGGCTGGCGACCATCAAGGTCGATGTGCCGCTGGACGTTGGGCTCGATGACTTGCAAATGGGTCCTGAAGATCCGGCCAAACTCTACGAGCTGTACACCCTGCTGGAATTCAAGAGCTGGTTGAACGACCTCGATCGGGATGCCAAGCGTCTGGAACTGAGCGCTACCGCCGAGCCTGCACCGGCCGCCGATCTGTTCAGCGAACCAGAGGCCGAAGCGCCAGCCGCCGCTGCTGAAGCCGCCTATGAAACCATCCTCGATCAGGCGCGGTTCGATGCCTGGCTGGAAAAACTGAACAACGCCAAGCTGTTTGCCTTCGACACCGAAACCACCGGCATCGATGCGCAGCAGGCGCAACTGGTGGGCCTGTCGTTCGCGGTTCAGGCCAATGAAGCGGCCTACATCCCGTTGACCCATTCCTACATTGGTGTGCCGCAGCAGCTGGATCGCGATACGGTCCTGCGCGCACTCAAGCCGATTCTGGAAGACCCGAGCAAACTCAAGGTCGGCCAGCACGCCAAGTTCGACATGAACATCCTGGCCAACTGCGCCATCGGCGGCGATCAGGACAACGGCATTACCGTGCGTGGCATCGCCTTCGACACCATGCTTGAGTCCTACGTACTCAACTCCACGGCCACGCGCCATGACATGGACAGCCTGGCGCAGAAGTATCTGGACCACACCACAGTGAGTTTTCAGGACATCGCCGGCAAAGGCGTGAAACAGCTGACGTTCGACCAGATCGCCCTGGAGCAGGCCGGGCCCTACGCCGCCGAAGATGCGGATATCACCCTGCGCTTGCACCATGCCCTGTTCGAAAAGCTCTCGGCCATTCCGAGCCTGGCCAGCGTGCTGACCGACATCGAAATCCCGTTGGTACCGGTATTGGCGCGTATCGAGCGCCAGGGCGCATACGTCGACGCCGCCTTGCTGGGCGTGCAAAGCATTGAACTGGGCGACAAGATGGTGGCGCTGGAGCGTGAAGCCTTTGAGATTGCAGGTGAGGAATTCAACCTCGGTTCGCCCAAGCAGCTTGGCGTGATCCTTTACGAGAAGCTCGGCCTGCCGGTATTGAAGAAAACCGCCAAGGGCCAGCCGTCCACCGCCGAAGAAGTGTTGGCCAAACTGGCAGAAGACGACTATCGATTGCCGAAAGTGCTCATGGAATACCGCTCCATGAGCAAGCTGAAAAGCACCTACACCGACCGTCTGCCGGAGCAGATCAACCCGCGTACCGGGCGGATCCATACCTCGTATCACCAGGCAGTGGCGTCCACCGGGCGGCTGTCCTCCAGTGATCCGAACCTGCAGAACATCCCGGTGCGCACCGCCGAAGGGCGGCGCATCCGCCAGGCGTTCGTGGCCCCGGCCGGTTACAAGCTGCTGGCGGCGGATTATTCGCAGATCGAACTGCGGATCATGGCGCACCTGTCCCGGGATGAAGGGCTGATGAACGCCTTCCGCCACAATCTGGACGTACACACCGCGACCGCCGCCGAAGTGTTCAAGGTCGAACTGGCCGACGTGACCTCCAACCAGCGCCGCAGCGCCAAGGCGATCAACTTCGGCCTGATCTACGGCATGGGCGCGCAGAAGCTCGGCAAGGACATCGGCGTCGACACCAAGACCGCCAAGGCCTACATCGATACCTACTTCGCCCGGTACCCCGGCGTTCGCCAGTACATGGACCGCACGCGTGCCCAGGCCGCCGAGCAAGGTTATGTCGAGACGTTCTTCGGCCGTCGCCTGTACCTGCCGGACATCAACTCCAACAAGCCGCAAGAGCGCGCCGCCGCCGAACGCACGGCGATCAACGCGCCGATGCAAGGCACCGCTGCAGACATCATCAAGAAAGCCATGGTCGCGGTGGATAACTGGCTGAGCGTGTCGGGCCTGGACGCCAAAGTCATCTTGCAGGTGCACGATGAGCTGGTGCTCGAGGTGCGTGAAGACCTGGTCGACCAGGTTCGCGATGAAATTCGCGTGCACATGAGCGAGGCGGCGAAACTGGATGTGCCGTTGCTGGTCGAAGTGGGTGTTGGAAACAACTGGGATGAGGCTCACTGAGCCCCCTGAAAAGACCTTTTCTGCTGCGGCATAGTGCCGCGGCAGAAGGGCGCCAAAAACAGTTTGGTCCGAAGGGTTATCAGAGTTATTTCAAACCCATTTGAAAAAAATCTGAACTAATCTTGCACACCACCACTCAGAGTTACTGAATGGCTGGTGAAGCCCTTCGATGCTCCTATGTTGTGTTAAGTGTTGGCAGATATCTGGACCCCGCCCTAGCGGTCTAGAGCTTCAACCCCGGAACTTCTCCCTCCCCATATGAAGCCCGGGGTTTTTTTTGCCCCGAGAAAACTGCCCGCGTGCACCGCAGGCAGTTTTCGCACTTACTGGGCTTCTGCTTCGGCACCCTTGTCCGCCAGTTCCATCCAGCCGGCCAGTACGGTGTAGGCATCTTCCAGGCCCATGCGTTTCGGGGCCGAAAACAGCTGGATTGTCACCAGGTCGCCCCAGCCCTTGCGGATTTCCGCCTGAACCTTGAGCAGTGTGTTCTTGGCCGCGCCGTAGGTCAGCTTGTCCGCTTTGGTCAGCAGAATGTGCATCGGCATGCCGGCAGCCACGGCCCAGTCGAGCATCAACAGGTCGAAATCGGTCATCGGATGGCGGATGTCCATCATCAGGATCAGACCTTTCAAACTCTCGCGACCACCCAGATATGCCTCCAGGTGACGCTGCCAGTGTTGCTTGAGCGGGATCGGTACTTTTGCATAACCGTAGCCCGGCAGGTCGACCAGACGGCGTTCATCGTCTAGCTTGAAGAAATTCAACAGTTGCGTGCGCCCCGGGGTTTTCGAGGTGCGCGCCAGGCTGGCGTGGGTCAGGGTGTTCAAGGCACTCGACTTGCCGGCGTTGGAACGCCCGGCGAAGGCGACTTCGAAGCCCTCGTCATCCGGACATTGGTCGACTTTGGCGGCGCTGAGCATGAAGGTGGACTGTTGGCACAGACCGAGGATGGGATTCTTGAGTTGCATGGGATTTCCGATGTGGGCGGCGCCAGGAATGGGTGCGGCAAGCAGTGTCGCTTCCGTTTCAGTGACGCCAGTATATAATGCCGCAGATTTTGTGTGCGCTTTGTCCCAGCGTAGGATGAAGTTCACGAGAGCGACAGACCTTGATTGCGCACTAGAACGCAGCTCGCTCTCAACCCTGAAAAGGTCGTTTTATGACGAAATGGCTGCTAGCTGCCGGTGTATTGATGCCGCTTTACAGCGCTCAGGCTACACAGGATCCGGAAGCTGTGTACAACCGTGTTTGTGGTGCCTGTCATTCCGGCCAACTCCCCATGGCGCCGAAAAAAGGCGATCAGGAAGCTTGGACGCCGAGGTTGGCGAAAGGTATGGAGACGCTGGTGCAACACGTGACCCAGGGTTTCAAGGCGATGCCGCCGCGTGGTTTGTGCATGGACTGCAGTGCCGAGGATTACCAAGCCATCATCCTTTGGATGAGCGAGTAAGCCCGGTCCATAACTCTTAACCCTTAGCCGTAGTTGGATTAGCTGATGAAGAAATTGATCGTGAGTCTGCTGTTGACCGTGGGCATCTCCGGCATGGCCCATGCTGCAGGTGAGGCAGTACAACCGGGTGATGCAAAAGCCGGCCAGGCCAAAGCCGCCGTCTGTGGCGCCTGCCACGGCCCGGATGGCAACAGCATGGCGCCAAACTTTCCAAAACTGGCGGGTCAGGGTGAACGCTACCTGACCAAGCAATTGCACGACATCAAGTCGGGCAAGCGCACTGTTCTGGAAATGACCGGCCTGCTCACCAACCTGAGCGATCAGGACCTGGCGGACATCGCCGCCTACTTCGCCAGCCAGAAAGGTAGCGTCGGTGCCGCCGATCCGAAGATTGTCGCTCGCGGTGAAGCCCTGTTCCGTGGTGGTGACCTGGCCAAGGGCTTGCCAGCCTGCACCGGTTGCCACTCGCCAAATGGCGCAGGTAACGCGGCTGCCGGTTTCCCGCACCTGGGTGGTCAGCACGCTCAATACGTCGGAAAGCAACTGGTCGATTTCCGCAAGGAAGAAGGCGGCCGCACCAACGACGGCGATACCAAGCCCATGCAGAGCATTGCCAAGAAGCTGAGCGACGAAGACATCGCCGCGGTGTCCAGCTACATTCAAGGCCTGCACTAAGGCCGGCGGATCAGGCGTTGAGCGGCGAGCTTATCGCCTGCAGTGTTAACGCTCGATTAATCCGTCACAGCAAGTATAAAAAGGGTGGCCTTGGCCGCCCTTTTTTGTGGCCGCTGCCGTTACACTACAGAACTCAAGCCCGCCAGGATCTGTCCGATAACAAGTCGCGCGAGGCGATAAAATTTGTCCAGGAGTAAAGCATGCGTAATCTGATCATCAGCGCCGTTTTTGCCGCTGCCAGCCTGTTCGGCATGACTGCCCAGGCCGCTGACGCCCCCGCCGCACCTTATGTCGAACTGACCAACCCTGTTCCGGTCGCCGTGCCTGGCAAGATCGAAGTGGTAGAGCTGTTCTGGTACGGCTGCCCGCATTGCTTCGCCTTCGAGCCAGTGATCAATCCGTGGGTCGAGAAGCTGCCTTCGGACGTGAACTTCGTGCGCATTCCAGCCATGTTCGGTGGCCCGTGGGACGCTCACGGCCAGATGTTCCTGACCCTTGAAGCCATGGGTGTCGAACACAACGTCCATGCCGCGGTGTTCAATGCCATTCAGAAAGAACACAAGAAACTGACCGACAAGAACGACATGGCCGACTTCCTCGCTACCCAAGGCGTGGACAAGGACAAGTTCCTTGCGACTTTCGACTCTTTCGCTATCAAGGGCCAGATCGTCAAGGCTCGTGAACTGGCCAAGAAGTACGAAATCTCCGGCGTTCCAACCATGATCGTCAATGGCAAGTACCGCTTTGACGTGGGTTCCGCCGGCGGTGCCGAACACGCCTTGCAACTGGCCGACAAACTGATCGACAAAGAGCGAGCGGCTAACAAGGCTGCCGCCAACTAAGGGCAGTCACTGCCATGCGCCGATGGGGTACTGAACGCATCGTTGGCCTACATGATCCGCGGGTCAACGAGCATCATCTGGAGTCCACGGGCTTGCCCGCAGACAGTCGTCTGCGCTTGCTCAGTTTCAATATCCAGGTCGGTATCAGTACCGAGCGCTACCGGCATTACCTGACCCGGGGCTGGCAGCACCTGCTGCCGCACACCGGGCGTGCCGATAACCTGCAGAAAATCGGCAATCTGCTGGGCGACTTCGATCTGGTCGCCTTGCAAGAGGCCGATGGCGGCAGCCTGCGATCAGGCTACGTCAATCAGGTCGAACACCTGGCCCAGCTCGGTGCCTTTCCCTACTGGTATCAACAACTCACTCGCAATCTCGGTCGCCTGGCCCAGCACAGCAATGGCGTGCTCAGCCGGTTGCGCCCATGGGCAATCGAGGATCATCCGTTGCCGGGGCCAAAGGGGCGCGGAGCCATTCTGGTGCGGTTCGGCGAAGGCCCGGAAGCGCTGGTGGTGGTCATGATGCACCTGGCGTTGGGCGCCCGGGCCCGCAGCCTGCAATTGGCCTACATCCGCGAGTTGATTGGCGACTACAAGCACCAGGTACTGATGGGCGACATGAACACCCATGCCAGTGACCTGCTGCAACATTCCCCGTTGCGCGATCTCGGCCTGCTTGCGCCGCAACTGGAAGCGACGTTTCCCAGCTGGCGCCCACAGCGCTGCCTGGACCATATCTTGCTGAGCCCGAGCCTGACCCTGGAAAAGGTCGAGGTGCTGGCACAGCCCATTTCCGATCACCTGCCGGTAGCGGTAGAGATTCGTTTGCCGGGTTCGCTCACGGCCGATGCATTGCCCGCATTGAGTCCTGCCCCTCGCGGAACCCCTGAATGAGCGACGAAGCACAGCGCTGGAAAGAGAAATACCTCAAAAGCATCGAACAACAGGAAAAGCTCGAACGTCGCTGGGACGCGCGGCTCGACTTGCTGCGTCGCGGGCTGGTGCGCAGCACCCTGGCGGCGGAAGGTACTGACCGCGCCGTTGACCAATGCATGAAAGAAATGCGCGAGGTCGTGCGCACCGACGACATGGACGCAGGCCTGGCCGCGCTGATTCCACGCCTTGAAAAGGCAGTGCTCGACTCGGAGCAGCGTCGGGAAACCCGGGTCAACCAGACCAGTGCCGCCCTCAATGCGCTGGTCACACAACTGCAAACATTGCCGTTGCCACGGGATGTGAGTCGGCCACTCAAGAGTTTCGCCAAGCAACTGGATGCGCGAGTCAGTCAGGCACGTGAGATACCCTTGCTGCTCAGCGAGCTGAGTGGCTTGCAGGGCAAGGCCCTGAGCCAGCTGGAGACCCCGACGGAGAATGGCCGGCCGGGTTTGCTGCAGCGGTTGTTCGGCGGTCGTGAAGCGGAGGAGGCAGCGGCATCAACGGTTATTTCTCCTGATCTGGTCTCTGTAGCCAGGAATCCTGCGGCAACTTTCCAGGTACCCCCCGCTGCGCGAGTTGAAGGTGAGTCTGCACCGACCGGGCCAACCGTGGCTGCGCCTGCTCCGGCAATCGTAGCTTTTGCCCACCCGGCTGTGGAACCTCAACCGGCCAGTGCCGTCGCGGCAGAAATCGAATCGGCCGAACAGTCCACCCCGGAAACCATCGCGACGACTCCTGAATCGGAAGCAAACCCTGACGAGCTGACCGCGCAAGCTTCGCCGGATAGCTTGCCTTTACCTCCGATGCCTATGGAGGATGTGGCCGTCGTCGATCAGGCGCAATCCGAACACGATATTCTCTATGCACTTCCGGATTCCCCCGAGCCCTCCTACAGCTCGGTGGCCAGTCACATCGAAGACACGCTGCTGGGGCTGCTCGACGACCTGACATTGCCCGAACGTCATCGCCCGCAAGCCGAGTCCATGCGCGATCGTTTGAAAAACGGTCTGAACTGGTACGAATTGCTGCCGATCCTCGACGACTTCGCCACGTTGATGCTGGCTATTACCGACAGCGGCCAGCATGAGTTCGAAGCCTATCTGCAACGATTGAACGAGCGTCTCGAATCGTTCCAGAGCAACTTGCAGGCCGCCACCGCAGGGCACGCCGACAACCGTTCGGCTGCGCGGCAGATGGATACGCAGATCCGTGAACAGGTCGATGGCCTGCAAAGCAGCATGCAGGAAGCGGCGGACCTGGAGGATCTCAAGCACGTACTGGAAAACCATCTCGAAGGCTTGCTGGGTACCATGGACCAGCACCAGAAACAACGCGATGAGCGCGAGCAGGAGGTCGCTGTGCGCTTGCACAGCCTGGCCGAACGGGTCGCCCATATGGAGCAGGAGGCCCAGGGTTTCCGCGAGCACCTTGAAGAGCAACGGCAGAAGGCATTGGTCGACCCGTTGACCGGGCTGCCCAACCGTGCGGCCTGGAGCGAGCGCCTGGATCATGAAATCACACAATGGCAGCAACATGGCAACACGTTGTTGCTGGCCATGCTCGACCTCGATCATTTCAAGCGCATCAACGATAACTACGGGCACCTGGCCGGTGACAAAGTGCTGAAAATCATCGCCAGTGTGTTGCGCAAGCGGTTGCGCGGGACGGATTTCATTGCCCGGTTTGGCGGCGAGGAGTTTGTGCTGTTGATGCCATCCACGGTGCCAGCGGCGGGGTTGAAGTTGCTGGAAGCCTTGCGGGCCTCCATTGAGGCTTGTCCTTTCCACTTCAAGGGAGAGCCGGTGACCATCACCGTATCTATCGGGATGACGGCGTTCAGGCCGGGTGAACACGGCGATCAGGTGCTTAAAAGAGCCGATCAGGCGCTGTATCGCGCAAAAAATGCCGGACGCAATCGCGTGGAGCCGGGCTGATCGTCAATTGTTCCATTTTGTTTGATTGCCGTCAGCCCGCCAGGCATTACGTTACACTGTTGCATTATTGTCTTGTGTGTACTGCCTTCGCCATGAAATATTTTGCTCTGATTGCGTCACTGATTCTGCTGGCCGGCTGCGCCGGCGGTCCCCGTTTTGACACCAGTCATCCCTCAGCCAATTACGACAGCCGTGTGCAGTTCGTGGTGGTGCATTACACCAATGCCTCGCTGGAGCGTTCGTTGCAATTGCTGACCCAAGGTGAAGTCAGCAGCCATTACCTGATCGGCGACGACAAGGGCGCCACCATCTACAAGCTGATGGATGAAAATGTGCGGGCCTGGCACGCCGGGGAGAGCGAGTGGAATGGCCGGACCTGGCTGAACTCCAGTTCCATCGGTATCGAAATCGTCAATCCGGGCTTCAAGGACACCCCGACCGGACGCGTGTGGTATCCCTACACCGAAGATCAGATCCAGTCGTTGATCGTATTGCTCAAGGACATCAGCAAACGTCAGGGCATCAAGCCTCGCGACATCATCGGCCATAGCGATATTGCACCTTTGCGCAAGCTGGACCCGGGGCCGCTGTTTCCCTGGAAGCGTCTGGCCGCCGAAGGCCTGGGTATCTGGCCGAATGAACAGGCGGTGGCGCGCCAGCAAATGTTGTTCGCCGAGCAGTTGCCGAGCATCAGCTGGTTTCAGGCGCAGTTGACCCGCCTGGGTTATGCCTCGCCACAAACCGGCGAGCTCGATGTCGCGACACGACATGTGATCGCGGCATTCCAGATGCATTTCCGTCCGGCGCACTTCGATGGCACTCCGGATGCGCAAACTGCCGCGCTACTTTTGGTGTTGAATCAGACAAAATAATGACGCCCGCCCGACGGTCAGGGCTTTTTTCCAATCAGCAGCTATAACTCATTGGTAATCCTTCGGATATTTCACAATGACCGCTGCTCGAGAGACCTTACGTAGTTGGTTCCATCGCCCCTGGTTCCTGGGGCTGATGTCTACTGTCTTGAGCGCAACGTTGTTGATGGCCGGCAGCCTGTTCGTCGCCATACACCAGGTCGAGCAAAACGAAAGCGAAGAAATGAATGCTCAGGGCGAACGCTTCCTCGCCCGCCTGGAACAGCTCTTCGGTCAACTGCGTGAAAGCCTTGACGACCTTGAGGCGCAACCGTTGCGCGGTTGCGATGCTGAAATGATCGCAACCTTGCAGCAGGTTTCGTTCAATTATCGCTTCGTCTACGAAGCTGCCTACATGGACTCCTCGCGAATCTGCTCCAATCGCCCCCGCCAGGAAGGGTTGTCGCTGAGTCGATCGCCAGACATCAAGGGCCCGACTTACAGCTATTGGCTCAACACCACCACCGAACCCGATGAAAACCGCGCCGCGCTGATGCTCGGGCGCGGGAATTTCCGGGTCGCGACCTCTCGCGGGCATTTGACCGATATGGTCGACCTGTCGCCGGGCAGCAGCCTGCTGGTAGTCCTGGACCATGGCGCGCGCGCGATTCCGGTGCTCGGCGCTTCTCAGGTATGGCCGCCGGACGAGGCCTGGCCACCGAAAAACCGTGATGCGCTGCAAATCACCCAGGCACGCCTGATATACCGGATGCCCACCGACAACCCGGAATATCAATTGGTGTTGATCAGCCCACGCACCGGCATGCATATCCCGGCGGTCTGGTGGTGGTTGCTGCCGGCCAGCCTCGCGCTGGGCATCTGCGTCGGGTTCCTGGTGTTTCTGCTGGTGCGCCAGCGGCAGTCGCTGGACGCCGAACTGACCGGCGCGATTCGCCGGGGCGAGTTGCAGGTGCTGTATCAACCTATCTTCGACCTCGATAGCCGCAACTGTGTCGGGGCTGAAGCACTGCTGCGCTGGCGCAGGCCGGACGGCACCCTGACCAGTCCCGACCTGTTCATTCCGATGGCAGAGAATACCGGGCAGATTCGCCAGATGACGGACTTCGTCCTGCAACGCCTGCTCGAGCAACTCGGCCAGTTGCTGCGTGCCAACCCGCAGTTGTACATCTCGGTCAATCTCGCGGCGTGTGATGTGATGGTTCCGCGGATCGGCCAGGTGATGGCGCGGTTGTTGACCCTGCACCGCGTCGCTGCGCGGCAAATTGCCTTTGAAGTCACCGAGCGCGGGCTGGTCGATGTGGTGGTGGCCCGGGAAAACCTGCAAGCGCTACGGGATGTCGGACACCAGGTGTTGATCGATGACTTTGGCACCGGCTATTGCAGCCTCGCCTATTTGCAAACCCTGCCGGTGGATTGCCTGAAAATCGACAAGGCGTTCATTGACGCGCTGGGCCATGACGCCGCCAGCAGCGGCGTGGCCCCGCACATCATTCACATGGCCCAGTCGCTGCACCTGAAGGTGATTGCCGAGGGCATCGAGCATGAGGCCCAGGCCGCGTTCCTGTGCAGTGAAGGCGTGAAGTTCGGCCAGGGCTGGCTGTTCGCGCGGGCGCTGAGCGCAGTGCAGTTCACTGAATTGATTACCCGGGGGCGTCGTCGGGGAGGCCGGCGCCTGGATGACGAAGCGTGAGGGTGACCTAGACGGTCAGCGCCATGTAGAACTGAGTACCCTGCCCCGGCCGTGAATAGACGCCCATCCGCCCGCCATGCAATTGCACGATCTCCTTGCACAAGGCCAGGCCGAGCCCGGCCCCGCCTTTCTTGCGTCCGACCTGCACGAACGGCTCGAAGATCCGCCCCTGCTGGCCGTAGGCAATACCTTCGCCGTTGTCCTCGACGCTGATGATGACCCGGTCACCGTGGCGCCGGGCATGCAAACGTATCCGCCCGCCGGATCCGGTGTGCCGCAAGGCATTGTCGAGCAAGTTGTCGAGTACCCGCTCCAGTTGTGGCTGGTCGGCCTGTAACCGCGGCAAAGGCTCCTGCACCTCCACCAGCAGATTGATTTCCTGCTCTTCGGCCGCCGTGGCAAAGCGTGAGCGAGCCTGTTCCAGCAACGCCTCGATGGAACAAGGCGTCAGGGTGAGCTTCTGCAAACCGTTCTGGTAACGGGAGAAGTTCAGCAGGTCGTTGATCAACTGCATCAGCCGCTGCATCTCCTCATTCACGGTATCGAGCAGGTCGGCTTCCCGGGAGTCCTGGGCAAAGTGCGCGCGCTCACGGAACAATCCGAAGGCCATGTGCATGCCAGTGACTGGTGTGCGCAATTCATGGGAGGCGCGTAATACAAATTCGCTGCGTACCCGTTCGAAGGCACGCTGTTCCGTGACGTCATGCAGCACCATCACGGCGCCCAGAATATGGCCCTGGGTATGGCTGACCGGAGTCAGGCTGTAGGTCAGCAGTCGCGACTCGCCGTCGACTTCGACACTCAAGTCTTCCAGCGCCCGCTCCAGCGTGCCGCCGCGCAGTACCAGTTGCAGCTGCTCATCGAGCTCGGGGCGCTTCAGCGCCGTGCCCAACCCCTGACCCAGACGATCGGACTCCCAGCCCAATTGACGCTGGGCTACAGGGTTAAGGTGTTCCAGATGACCCTGGCGGTCGATCATCAGCAGTCCGTCGTCGATGCTATCGAGCACGGCCTGCAAACGCTGCTGACCGGCCAGCAGCTCATCGACGTTGGTGGCCTGATGTTCACGCAATGCCTGGGCCATGATCCCGAAACGTCGGGTCAGCTGGTTCAGTTCCATCGCCGAAGAAATCGGCAGGGTGACATCGAAATTGCCCTGGCCGATATGGTCCGCCGCCTTGGCCAAGGCCTCGATGGGCTCCCCGAAACGTCGGGCGATAGCTTGCGCGGTCACGAAGCCGATGATCAGCACTGCCAGCCCCACCAGGCCAAGCAACCCTGCAATCAGCAATGCCTGCTCCCGGGCCTGTCGCTCGGTATCGCTGATGTTATCCAGTGCGCGCTTGTGCTCGGCGATCAGGCCATTGCGTAGTGCGTTGAATTTTTCCGTCAGGTTGTCGTGGCTGCTGAGCACATTCGACGGGTTCGGGGACGTTTCATAAGCCTGGATAAAGCTCTCGTAGTCGGCCTTGGCTTTTCTGAAGCCGTGCTCGCTTCCGGTATCTGCCGGCTCCTGGGCGATGCCTTCCTCCAGCAGTTCGAAGTAATGCTGCTTCGAGGCCGCGAAAGCGGCGGAGTCAGGCTTCTCGCTGAGCATGATGATCAATTGATCACCCAGGGTCTGACGCAGCTTGAGCCCCAGGTCCAGGGTGATGAAGTTATTGCGGATCAGTGCTTCCTGGCTGCCGGCCATCTGCATCACGCTGACCAACCCGAGCAAGAGCCCGAGCAACGCGACGGTGATCAGTGCGGAGATGCTCAGGAAAAGCCGGGTCCGTAATTTCATCGCCAGTTTCATCGGCGATTGCTCACAGGTTGTACTGCTTGCGCTTGCGGTACAGCGTCGAGGCGTCGATGCCCAGGGTTTTCGCCGCTTGATCCAGGGTGTCGGCGGTGGCGAGGACCGCGCCGATGTGGGCCTTTTCCAGCTCATCCAGGCTCAGTGCCGCGCCGATGCGCGGTGCATTGGTGACCGGGGTTTCAGCCATGCCCAGATGGCTGATCTCGACCCGCTCCTGCGGACAGATGATGCTCGCCCGCTCAATCACGTTGCGCAGCTCACGGATGTTGCCCGGCCAGCGATAACTCAGCAGCGCTTCCCGGGCCTCATCGCCGAAGGCGCGCGCGGGACGGGCGTATTCCTTGACGAAGCGCGCCAGGAAGCGGTCGGCCAGGTTGAGAATATCTTCGCGGCGTTCGCGTAGCGGTGGCAGGTGCAAGGTAATGACATTCAGGCGATAGAGCAGGTCTTCACGGAAACGACCATCGCGCACCATGTCCTCAAGGTTGAGGTTGGTGGCCGCAAGGATGCGCACATCGGCACGACGGGTCACCGGATCACCGACGCGCTCATATTCCTTGTCCTGAATAAAACGCAGCAACTTCGGCTGCAATGTCAGGGGAAAGTCGCCGATCTCGTCGAGAAACAGCGTTCCGCCATCAGCCTGGTTGACTCGCCCCAAGGTGCTTTCGCTGGCGCCGGTGAAGGCGCCGCGGCTGTGGCCGAAGAGTTCGCTTTCCATGAGCTCGGCGGTCAGCGACGGGCAGTTGATCGTGACGCAGGATTTCTTCGCGCGTTTGCTCCAGCCATGAATGGCTTGGGACAGTTCGCCCTTGCCGGTACCGGATTCACCCAGAATCAGAATATTGGCGTCAGTCGTGGCGACCTGACGGGCGGTTTCGAGTACCACTTTCATGGCTGGGCTGTGGGAGTCCAGACCATCCTTGGGCTTGCGCACCTCGCCTTCCAGGGCTTCCAGTCGCGCCGACAGTTGTCGAACTTCCAGTTGCTTGGCGGTTGCCAGACGCAATTGATCGGGGCTGCACGGTTTGACCAGATAATCGGCGGCACCGGCCTGAATCGCATCCACGGCCGTGTCGACGGCCGAGTGGGCAGTGACGATCACCACCCGCATCCAGGGCGCCTGGATACGCATCTGGGCCAGCACATCGAGGCCGTTGTCTTCACCCAGACGCAAATCGAGAAAGCACAGGTCGAAAACCTGTCGCTGCAACAGGGCATCTGCCTGCGCGGCGCTGGTGGCGGTGGCCACGCTGTAGCCTTCGTCTTCAAGGCAGTAACGGAAAGTACGCAGGATGGCGGACTCATCGTCCACCAGCAGAATGCGGCCTTGATGCTCAGTGGCGGATTCCATTTTCCTACGCTCCTTAAAGAATGATCTTAATTTAGTCCCGGAGAAATCGGGCAAGTTGCATGATTGATTCTGAGCCATTCCTGTCATGGCAGGGTAGCTCTCATCGGATGTATCGGTTAGCCACCTGACTTTGCGGGTCTTTTGATAGATACCCGGAATCTGCCAACGGCCAGCGTGAATTTCTGACCTCCGTACCCTCCTCTCAATTCAAAAAATTTACGCCTTCCTTCAGACCCGTCGTGCAATACGCACGACTGCATAGATGGCATCGTGCAGGATGCGCGCGAAGTGGTTTCCTTGGCGTTCATAACATATTGATATTAAAGGGAATTAATTCGTATCAAAGCTGGCATGCGCTCTGCAATTGTCTGATTAACCAGGGTATTCAAAAACAAGCGCCCGCTATCGAACCGACCCCAGTGGTAGGAGCCCCAGGATGAACCGTCAACGTGCCGCCCACCTGCAACTCTCGCCTGTGTATATCCAGCAAGGACTGTTTGCTGTTCTGGCGCTGTTGATTACCTTGCTTGGCGGCCAGCAGTTTCTGCGCTGGGAGCAGAGCCGGCAGCCGGAAGCGCCATTCCTGTCGATTCCGCATCCGACCCAAACCCATTTCAGCGCCGTCAGCAGCAGTCAGGCTGATAGCCCACCGATGCGCATGATGGATGTCGACCAGGCCGGGCCTGTGGGTGAGATACGTCATCAAGAGCGTTGGGTGTTCTAGACATAACTTCCGCCGCACCCCATGCGCCGGGAAATGCAGCACCTCTAAACAGAAGCGTAAGGAGAATCACCATGTTGAGCTGGGCAATCACATTCCTGATCATCGCCATCATCGCCGCTGTACTGGGCTTCGGTGGTATCGCGGGCACCGCCACGGGTATCGCCAAGATTCTGTTTGTCGTGTTCCTGGTGATGTTCATTGCTTCCTTCTTCTTTGGCCGTCGCGGTCGAGGCTGATATGAGAGGTTTGTTCAAGTCACTGGCAGCCGCCCTGCTGTTGGGCGGTAGTGCCATGGCATGCGGGCTGGCGTTTTCCCGACTTGCCTGAGGCCCCATCAAGGGCTTGCTGATAGAACAGAATTTGTACACGAAGGAGGCCAGCGCCTCTTTCCACCTGCGCCACCTGAGGAAGGCCGGCGCATGACCAAGGGGTCGGGACGTTCTGCCTGTTTCAGGGGCGGAGTGACCTACGGGTACAGGGAGTACCTGCGCAAGGGCCGGGTCAGGAGAAGCTACTGCGCAAGTTCGCCGGACCGCCAAGGCTCGACGGGCTTGCGAAGGGCTTGATCAAGCAACATATTGAAATAGAGCGCTCGTCTCTATTTCGTCAGTGTTATCCCGTCCTCATCCCTGTTACGTCGGAAAATACTTTTCTCGGTGTTTCATTGGTGACCGTATATCGAGAAAAATCACCTTTCTTTGGCCGCGATTTTTCCCTTCGTCCTGCGGGATTTTGCTGAAAAATCAACGCTCAGTCGCTGCTCAAAAAATATTCAATCTGCTCTGTGATGGCCGGTTCACGGCACTTATGCCTGCTGAAATGTCGTATTCGAACCGGTTGGGACGCGCGTTTCGCTAAAAAAACCTCATGCCGATTCTGCATAGGGTAGGCGTTTACGGCATTAGACGGCGCTTACCTGCATCGGAATAGTTGCGCCTTTTTTCGCCTGCCAGAGAGCGGCAAACACGCGCTCCGGGGCACCTTATACGGGGGGCAGATGCACTGGACTTTTTCGCCATAAGCGTTCCAGTTCGCGCATCTCCCTGAGTCAAACGCAAGTAAGGGTAAAAATATGAAGAAGGCAAAGCTTAGCCTCGCCTGGCAGATCCTCATCGGTCTGGTATTGGGGATAGCAATCGGTGCGCTGCTCAACCATTTCAGTGCCGAAAAAGCCTGGTGGATCAGCAATGTCCTGCAACCGGCAGGCGATATCTTTATCCGTCTGATCAAGATGATCGTGATCCCGATCGTCATCTCCTCTTTGATCGTCGGCATTGCCGGCGTCGGTGACGCCAAGAAGCTGGGGCGCATCGGCTTCAAGACCATCATCTACTTCGAGATCGTCACCACCATCGCCATCGTGGTCGGCCTGCTGCTGGCCAACCTGTTCCATCCGGGTGCCGGCATCGACATGAGCACCCTGGGCACTGTGGACATATCCAAGTACCAGGCCACGGCGGCCGAGGTTCAGCATGAACACGCGTTCATCGAAACCATCCTCAACCTGATTCCGTCGAACATCTTCGCGGCCATGGTTCGCGGCGAAATGCTGCCGATCATCTTCTTCTCCGTATTGTTCGGTCTCGGTCTGTCGAGCTTGCAGGCGGACCTGCGTGAGCCGCTGGTGAAGATGTTCCAGGGCGTTTCGGAAAGCATGTTCAAGGTCACTCACATGATCATGAACTACGCCCCGATCGGCGTGTTCGCACTGATCGCGGTGACCGTTGCCAACTTCGGCTTCGCCTCGCTGATACCGCTGGCCAAACTGGTGATCCTGGTTTACGTCGCCATCGCCTTCTTCGCTTTCGTGATCCTGGGCCTGATCGCTCGCCTGTTCGGCTTCTCGGTGATCAAGCTGATGCGCATCTTCAAGGATGAGCTGGTACTGGCCTACTCCACCGCAAGCTCCGAAACCGTGCTGCCGCGCGTGATCGAGAAGATGGAAGCCTACGGCGCGCCGAAAGCGATTTGCAGCTTCGTGGTGCCGACCGGTTACTCGTTCAACCTCGACGGTTCGACCCTGTACCAAAGCATCGCGGCAATCTTCATTGCCCAGCTGTATGGCATCGACCTGTCGATCAGCCAGCAACTGCTGCTGGTACTGACGTTGATGGTCACCTCCAAAGGCATCGCCGGCGTACCGGGTGTGTCCTTCGTGGTACTGCTGGCCACCCTGGGCAGCGTCGGTATTCCTCTGGAAGGCCTGGCGTTCATCGCCGGTGTCGACCGTGTCATGGACATGGCCCGTACCGCGCTGAACGTGATCGGCAACGCCCTGGCGGTTCTGGTTATCGCTCGTTGGGAAGGCATGTACGACGACGCCAAGGGCCAGCGCTACTGGAACTCCCTGCCGCACTGGCGCAGCAAGGAAAAGCTGCCGGTAGGCGAGATTTCCAAGAGCTGATGTAATACCCCTTGTGGGAGCATCTGCCGCACCAGACAAACCCCGGAGAAATCCGGGGTTTGTCGTTTCTGGCCACCCCGCTATCATTCGCGGATCTTTTGGGGGGATTTGACTGATGCTCAATGGCCTGTGGCTTGGCTTCTTCATCGTGGCAGCCGTATCGGCGCTGGCCCAGTGGCTGATTGGTGGCAACGCCGGGATTTTCGCGGCGATGGTGGAAAGCATTTTTTCCATGGCCAAGCTGTCGGTCGAAGTCATGGTGCTGCTGTTCGGCACCCTCACCCTCTGGCTGGGTTTTCTGCGCATTGCCGAGAAAGCCGGCATCGTCGAATGGCTGGCCAAGGCCCTGGGACCACTGTTCTTGCGCTTGATGCCTGAAGTCCCGCCGGGTCATCCGGCCATCGGTCTGATCACCCTGAACTTCGCCGCCAATGGCCTGGGCCTGGACAACGCCGCCACGCCGATCGGCCTCAAGGCCATGAAAGCACTGCAAGAACTCAATCCCAGCGCGACCGTCGCCAGCAACGCACAGATCCTGTTCCTGGTGCTCAACGCCTCCTCGCTGACCCTGTTGCCGGTGACGATCTTCATGTATCGCGCCCAGCAAGGGGCTCCGGACCCGACGCTGGTGTTCCTGCCGATCCTGCTGGCGACCAGTTGCTCCACCATTGTCGGCTTCCTGTCGGTGGCGTTCATGCAGCGCCTGCGCATCTGGGACCCCGTCGTGCTGGCCTACCTGATCCCCGGCGCCCTCGCCCTCGGTGCTTTCATGGCGTTGCTGGCGACCCTTTCGGCGACCGCTCTGGCCGGCCTGTCATCGATCCTCGGCAACTTGACTCTGTTTGGCCTGATCATGCTGTTCTTAGTGATCGGCGCGCTGCGCAAAGTGAAGGTCTACGAGGCTTTCGTTGAAGGAGCCAAAGAGGGTTTCGACGTCGCCAAAAACTTGCTGCCCTACCTGGTGGCGATGCTCTGCGCGGTAGGCGTACTGCGCGCGTCCGGGGCGCTGGACTTTGGCCTGGACGGGATCCGTCATCTGGTGGAATGGGCCGGTTGGGACACGCGTTTCGTCGATGCGCTGCCTACGGCGATGGTCAAACCCTTCTCCGGTAGCGCCGCCCGGGCGATGCTGATTGAAACCATGAAGACCTCGGGCGTGGACAGCTTCCCGGCACTGGTGGCGGCAACTGTCCAGGGCAGTACCGAAACGACGTTCTATGTCCTGGCGGTGTACTTCGGCGCCGTGGGCATCCAGCGTGCACGCCATGCCGTTGGTTGTGCATTGCTGGCCGAGCTTGCCGGGGTGCTGGGTGCGATCGGGGTTTGCTACTGGTTCTTTGGTTGATCGGCTCCGTCAGCCAAAGCCTTCAGCGCGGCCTTGCGCTCGTCCGTCGGCAAGGCGCCAAGCTTTTCCACGGCGGCGTAAAATTTAAGCCAGTCGCCATTCTCCTGATGGAACAGTGCGGCAAAAGCCGGCACCCATTGGTCGTACAAGCCAAACGGCAATAGCCGGGCATTGTTCATGGGGGCATAGATCCAGGCGTCATAGCGTTTGTCTGCGTCCCACTGACTGTCGCGCAATTGCCGGTATTCGCTGCGCAAGCGCTCGAACTCGGCCGCCTTGCGCTGGCGCATTTGTTCAGTTGGCAGCGGCAAGGTGTAGAGCTTTTCCAGTCGGGTGCGGGTCTTGAGCACCAATTCAGTGAACTGGTCGCGCTGACGTGCCTGCGCATTGTTATCCGGTGGCAGCTGGCGGTAAGCGCGCCATTGGCGAGTACCTTCCTGCTCGACGAAGGTGGCGAAGGATTCGTTGAACTCCGTGTCGTCCTTCACATAGAAGCGCTGATGGGCCAGCTCGTGAAAGATCAACGTGGCCAGTCGCTCATCCCCCCAGCCCATCATCGAACTGATGATCGGGTCGTTGAACCAGCCAAGTGTCGAATAGGCCTCGACGCCGCCAATCGACACGTCCATGCCTTGCAAGCGTTGCAAAGCCGCTGCGCCGCGGGCTGCGCTCTGGCTGTAGTAACCGCGATAGGCCACGCAACCGGCTATGGGGAAACAGTGGTTTACGGGCTTGAGGGAAAATTCCGGAGTGGCGAAGACATTCCAGACGACGAAGGGACGCCCAATGTCCGCGTACAAGCGGTAACTCTGGTTATCCGGCAGGTGCAATTGCTGGCTGGCGAAGGTTCGGGCCTTTTGCGATTGCTCCAGGTGTGTGCGCAGTTTTTGATCGCGCGCCGGGTCGGCAATCACGCTGGAAACAGGCTCCCTGGCTCGCAGCAACTGCAGTTGGCCGTTGGCCAGTTGGCTGTAATAGCTGGCGCTGGTGCAGCCGTTGAGCAACAAAAACAACAGGCTCGGAAACCAAACGCGAAAAACGCGATCAAGTAACCCAAGGCTAGGAAGCGGCCTGATCACAATAATTCTTCCTTGGAGAGTCTTTCCGCAAGACTATCCCGCTTGAATGGAGCTCCGCTATGCGCATGTTGATACTGACAGGAGGCCTGCTGATGCTGGCCGGCTGTGCTGGTTTCGGAATACCCCGCCACGATCCCGCGCAAGCCTGGATCGACCTGGACTCAAAGCAAGAAGATACGGCGCTGCAGGCGCTGGAGGTCGATGACAGGAACACCGACGATAAACGCTATTTCCAGGTTCAACCCGGTGGCCATGAGTTGAAGGTCCGCTACCAATTCGCGGTCCAGCCCACCAATATCGGCCCAGACGCCGAGCCGTTGTGGCGCGATTGTCAGTTGAATGTGAAATTCAGCGACTTCAACGCGGGTGAGCGTTATCAGCTACAGGCAGGGAACATCGGGTTTCGGCCTTGGGCGAAACTCTACGATCAGCAGCGCAAAGTGATTGGGCGCGGCACGCCGGCAGGCTGTCAACACACCTGATCGGCGTTATGCTGGATGCATATCCCTTGGGACATCCATCATGCGCAGGTTGATGCTGTTACTCGCCGTCGGTGTTGTCGCGGGTTGCCAAAGCCCGATGCCGACACCCAATCCCAAAATGGCCTGGGTCGAATTCTCGACACCTTTCCCTAACGACAAGTTGTTGATGGCCGAACGACTGGATAAACAACGCCTGCGCGACGGGCGTTTTTTCGAGGTCACGCCGGGCAGCCATGAACTGATCGTGCGTTTCGACTTTGAAGTACCCGGTGGCGGATTGGGCATGATGAGCGGCCCTTCGGAGCGGCTGTGCTACCTGACCATCAAATACGATCATTTCGAAGCCGGCCAGCGTTATGTGCTCGAAGGCCGTTCCATTGCCTTTACCCCCGGTGCCCGGCTGTACAACGCCAAACGCGAAATCGTTGCTGAAGACCGGGAATCCTACTGCCTGATGTGAATGGTTCAGCGGTCGTTTTTCTGGTAAATGATTTTCTTCGTGCCGTTTTCGCACGAGCCCACGACCATGTTCTGGTCATGAACCTCGTCGTTGGTGACGATTTCAAGCGTGTAGGAAGTGACGCCGCTGGCCTGGATCTTGGCTTCGATCTCGGCCTTGAGTTCTTCGCAGGGTTTCGGTGCCGCAAGGGCCGAAGTGGCCAGTGCGCAACAGATAACCGCCAAGGCAAAACGTTTCATGGTGAAGCTCCTTTGAGGCAGCACGCACAATCGTGGTTTTCGCTGCTGTCATTTATTCGACCACAGTTTTAGCGGGCAAGTCTGTCGGGACGCAAAAAAGATCGCAGCCTTGAGCTCCTTTTACCGAATGATCCCGGCAGGTTGTGCAAGGCTGCGATCTTTTGTCTTCAATGAAAATCTAGCCGACCAACGTTGCCTCCAGGCTGATCTTCGCATTCAGCACTTTTGACACCGGACAGCCCTCTTTGGCCTTGTTGCTCAGCTCTTCGAACCGGGCCTGGGTCGCCCCGGGGATTTTTGCCTTCAGAATCAATTTAACTGCGGTAATCGAAAAACCGCCGTCCACTTGATCCAGGGTGACTTCAGCCTGGGTATCGATGCTATCGGCCTTCAGGCCGGCATCACCGAGAATCATGGAAAACGCCATGGAGAAACAGCCGGCGTGGGCCGCGCCGATCAGCTCTTCCGGGTTGGTACCCCGGCCGCCTTCGAAGCGCGCCTTGAAGCCATAGGGTGCTTCGCGGAGCACGCCGGTTTCTGTGGAAATCGAGCCGATGCCGGTTTTCAGATCACCTTCCCAATGAGCCGAAGCTTTCTTAACGATAGCCATGCCTGCCTCCTCAAGATTGGCGCGAAACGTCGCGCCTTCGTGGTTTCCGTTTGCCTGGGTTGTGAGGATAGACGGTGGGGCAAAGTTCATCTCGTCCGATCAGTCTGCTTTTTTTGCGGGATTTTTTACCGGGCTATTGAAACTCGGGTATATGCCCTCATTGCATGAATCAGGCTTTTGGATTCGGCAGGTTTGCGTTCGCAAGAACAAACCTGCGCCCTCAATTGGAGAAGCAGGTTTATGAAACGACTGTCCGATATCAAGTTCTCGACCCTCGATCTGGTGCCGGTGCGCGAGAACGGCAGCGCGGCCCAGTCGCTGCGCAATTCGCTGGACCTGGCGCAGCACGTCGAGAAATTCGGCTACAACCGCTTCTGGGTGGCTGAGCATCACAACATGGATGGCATCGCCAGTTCCGCGACTTCGGTGCTGCTCGGTTATCTGGCCGGTGGCACGTCAACCATTCGAGTCGGTTCGGGCGGGGTGATGTTGCCCAACCACGCACCGTTGGTGATTGCCGAGCAGTTCGGCACCCTGGAAAGCCTTTATCCGGGCCGGATCGATCTGGGCCTGGGGCGCGCTCCCGGTTCCGATCAGATGACCGCGCGTGCACTGCGCCGCGAACGCTCCGGCAGCGCCGACGACTTCCCGGAAGATGTGGCGGAACTGGTGCGCTACCTCGGGCCGCGTACCCCGGACCAACGCATCATCGCGATGCCGGGAACCGGGACCAAAGTGCCGGTCTGGTTGTTGGGATCGAGCCTGTTCAGTGCGCAATTGGCCGGCGAGCGCGGTCTGCCCTACGCCTTCGCCTCGCATTTCGCTCCGCGCTACATGCATGAGGCGATTCGGGTCTATCGCAATCATTTCAAGCCGTCAGCCGTTTTGGACAAGCCCTACGTGATGCTCGGCGTGCCATTGGTGGCAGCCGATACCGACGAGCAGGCCGATTACCTGGCGACCTCGGTGTTCCAGCGAATTCTCGCCCTGATGCGTGGCCAAAGCCTGGTACAGCGTCCTCCGGTGAAGTCCATGGACGGCCTGTGGCTGCCCCATGAAAAAGATGCCGTGCACGATTTCCTTGGGCTGGCCATGATCGGCAGCCCGCAGAAAATCCGCGCCAAACTTGAGGTCCTGATCGAACAGACCCAGGCCGACGAGCTGATTTTCACCTGTGACCTGTACGAGCATGCCGATCGCGTGCATTCCTACGAGCTGCTGGCGCAGGTCATGCGGGGTTGATGCTCAAACGGCAGGCATAAAAAAGCCGGCGCCTTGGCGTCGGCTTTTTTATTCGGGCGAGAATCGGCCTACTTTTTATAGACGATCACTTTGGCGCCCTCTTCGCATTTGCCAACAACTTTCCCGCCGGCAGCGGCACCTTTGTCGACAATCTCCAGCGAATAACCGGATACGCCCTTGGCATCAAGTTTCGCTGCGATTTCGGCTTTCAGCTCTTCGCATGGCTTGCCGCCCGCCAATGCGCTCCCCGCAAGGCTCAACAAACCTACTGCCAACATAAACTTCTTCATCGGTTGCATTCCCTGGTCGGATCATAGGGGTAACCAGCCGTCAGCCGGACGCACTCATGGAGTGCTTTGCCATTCCCTATGGCATTCGACCGGCGTGCAAGTTCAGAAGACTAGCCCAAAGTCAGCTGCTGGCAATCCGGAATCCGACTTTCAAGGTCACCTGAAAGTGCGCAGCCTTACCGTCCCTGATGTGCCCACGGGTCTCGGTCACTTCAAACCATTCCATGTACTTGATGCTTTTGCTGGCCTCGGCCAGCGCGTTATTGATCGCATCTTCGATACTGCTGGTGGACGAGCCGATCAGCTCGACTTTCTTGTAGGTGTGATGGTCAGACATGGCGTTCTCCTCGGCGTGTGAATTACAGACTAGCAGTGATTTTTCCTATTTCTTCTGTTGGCCGTTCTGAGGGTGAGGTTCAGATTTTCTGCACTTTCTCGAACCCGTGAAGTCCCAACCAACACACGCCACTCATCACCAATGCAGGAGAGCCACCATGGCCAACACCTCGTTACGCAAAGCCTCATTGCAAAGCATGGAAGCCGAGATCGAGAGTCTGCTCAAGTCTTTGGAAAGCCTGAAGGACGACACCTCGGACGAGTCGCGTAAAACCCTCAAGACCCTGAAAAGCAACGCCGAGAATGCCTTGAAACACTCGCGCCATCTGCTTGCCGATGCTTATGAAGAGGTCAAGGTCAAAACCCGCGAAACCGGGATTGCCACCCGGGACTACGCCCAGGACCACCCCTGGACAACTGCCGGTGTCGCCGTGGGCGCATTGGGCCTGCTGGCCGCTTATCTGTTGTGCAAGCGTGATTAATCCGCTCGACGCAGTTCGTTCTTGAGCCACTGCGCCAGTTGTCGGGCGCGCCCGTCCGCGGCGCGCTTGGGTAGCCACAACGCCAGTTGCGCCGGGGTTTCACTGAAGCCCCAAGGCGCAACCAGGCGCCCGGCCTTCAAGTCCTCCGTCACCAAGGGTTCGGGAGCAATCGCCACGCCCAGACCCGCGACGGCGGCTTCCAGCAAGTAATACAGATGTTCAAATCCCTGACCGTACTTCAGCGCCCTGGGGTCGAGCCCCCGTGGTTGCGCCCAGTTCGGCCAGGCTTGCGGGCGTGAGGTAGTGTGCAGCAAGGGTTCGTTCAGCAGCGCGGTTTCCGGCGCCTGCTTGAGCCGTTCATAGCCGACAAACCGCGGGCTCATGACCGGGCCGATGCGTTCGCTGGCCAGCTCAAAAACCTGCATGTCCGCCGGCCAGGGCGGCTCGGCAAATACCAGCAAGGCATCCAGCCCCGGTCTTCGCGGATCCAGATCGCCTTCGCCGGCCGACAAGTGCAGGCGCAAGTCCGGCAGGTCGGCATTGAGCCGCCCCAGTCGCGGGATAAACCAGCGCGCCAGCAGGCTTCCCGAGCAACCGAGCACGAATGGCGCATCGACTGTGCTTTGTGTGAGTTCGGCGCAAACGCTGCGCAGGCGCTCGAAGGCTTCGCTGCTGGCATCACGCAGTCGCAACCCGGCATCTGTGAGTTTCAGGCCGCGACCGTCCTTGATGAACAGGCTTACGCCGAGGTGTTCTTCAAGCACCTTGAGTTGCCGGCTGACCGCACCGTGGGTGACGTGCAGCTGTTCCGCCGCCTGACTGACGCTGTTCAGGCGGGCAGTGGCTTCGAAGGCGCGAAGCGCGTTCAGCGGAGGAAGGTCATGGCTCATTTGATCTGTGAGTTTTCCTGACAGGTTGTGGCGATCTTATCGGTTTTCAGGTCGGGGCGTCAGGGGTAGAGTGAAGCCCACTATCTCTTTATGCATCACTTCACGCATTCAACTGGAGCGCCCCATGACCCAGACTAATCTGCGCAACGGCCCTGATGCCAACGGCCTGTTTGGCGCGTTCGGCGGCCGCTACGTTGCCGAAACCCTGATGCCGTTGATCCTCGACCTGGCCCGCGAATATGAGTTGGCCAAGGAAGATCCTGCATTCAAGGAAGAACTGGCCTACTTCCAGCGCGACTACGTCGGACGTCCAAGCCCACTGTACTTCGCCGAGCGTCTGACCGAGTTCTGCGGCGGCGCGAAGATCTACCTCAAGCGTGAAGAGCTGAACCACACCGGCGCGCACAAGATCAACAACTGCATTGGCCAGATCCTGCTGGCGCGGCGCATGGGCAAGAAGCGCATCATCGCCGAGACCGGCGCCGGCATGCACGGTGTGGCCACTGCCACCGTCGCTGCGCGTTTCGGTCTGGATTGCGTGATCTACATGGGCACCACTGACATCGAGCGTCAGCAGGCCAACGTGTTCCGCATGAAGCTGCTGGGTGCCGAGGTTATCCCGGTGGTCGCCGGTACCGGCACGCTGAAAGACGCGATGAACGAAGCCCTGCGTGACTGGGTGACCAACGTCGACAGCACCTTCTACCTGATCGGTACCGTGGCCGGTCCGCACCCTTACCCGGCGATGGTTCGCGACTTCCAGGCCGTGATCGGCAAGGAAACCCGCGAGCAGCTGCAAGCCCAGGAAGGTCGCCTGCCAGACAGCCTGGTGGCGTGCATCGGCGGTGGTTCCAACGCCATGGGCCTGTTCCACCCGTTCCTCGACGACCAGAGTGTCGAGATCATCGGCGTCGAAGCCGCCGGTTACGGTATCGAGACCGGCAAGCATGCGGCCAGCCTGAACGGCGGCGTACCCGGTGTGTTGCACGGCAATCGCACCTTCTTGCTGCAGGACGACGATGGCCAGATCATCGACGCCCACTCGATCTCCGCTGGCCTGGACTACCCGGGCATTGGTCCGGAACACGCCTGGTTGCATGACATCGGCCGCGTTCAGTACACCTCGGTGACCGACGACGAAGCCCTCGCTGCATTCCACCAGTGCTGCCGCCTGGAAGGGATCATCCCTGCCCTGGAAAGCGCTCATGCCCTGGCTGAAGTATTCAAGCGCGCACCGACCTTGCCAAAAGATCACCTGATGGTGGTCAACCTGTCCGGCCGTGGCGACAAAGACATGCAGACCGTGATGCACCACATGGAACAATCCAAGCAGGAGAAACACTGATGAGCCGCCTGCAAACGCGTTTTGCCGAACTCAAGGAACAGAACCGCGCCGCCCTGGTGACCTTCGTCACTGCCGGCGATCCGGGCTATGACACCTCCCTGGCCATCCTCAAGGGCTTGCCGGCGGCTGGTGCCGACGTGATCGAACTGGGCATGCCCTTCACCGACCCGATGGCTGATGGCCCGGCAATCCAGCTCGCCAACATCCGTGCATTGGGTGCCAAGCAGAATCTGGCAAAAACCCTGCAAATGGTTCGCGAGTTCCGCCAGGACAACAACGAAACGCCGCTGGTGCTGATGGGGTACTTCAACCCTATTCACATGTACGGCGTACCGCGCTTCATCGCCGAAGCCAAGGAGGCCGGCGTTGACGGCCTGATCGTGGTCGACCTGCCGCCAGAGCATAACGGAGAATTGTGCGACCCGGCGCAGGCAGCGGGCCTGGACTTCATTCGCCTGACCACGCCAACCACCGATGATGTGCGCCTGCCGACCGTTCTCAACGGCAGCTCCGGCTTCGTCTACTACGTCTCGGTGGCCGGTGTGACCGGTGCCGGTGCCGCCACGCTGGAGCACGTCGAGGAAGCGGTCGCCCGTCTGCGTCGCCATACCGATCTGCCGATCAGCATCGGCTTCGGTATCCGGACTCCAGAACAGGCGGCGTCCATTGCGCGGCTGGCTGACGGTGTTGTGGTGGGTTCGGCGTTGATCGATCACATCGCCAATGCCACTTCCCCGGAACAAGCCGTCGATGGCGTTCTGAGCCTGTGCTCGGCGTTGGCCGAAGGCGTGCGTAAAGCCCGCGTCAGCTGAAGGTAAAGCTCCTGAACGCTGTAAACCTTGTGGGAGCAAGCTCGCTCCCACAAGGTGCGGTATCAAGGCAACTCTATCCCGCCTGATGCCTTGTGCAGTTTGCGCAGGTGCTCACCGATCTGCGTCACGTTGGCCTCGTTGGCGGCCATCTCGGCGGCGCGGCCCGGTTCAAGCAACGCCCTCACCTCCTTGTCCAGATCCCCGGACAGCGCCAGGAGTTGTTTCTGGCGCTGGCTGCTTTCCGCTTCCAGATGCTGCCATTCGCTCGGTTGTGGCAACCCGTAACCAGTGGTCCCCAGCAACTCTGCCGGGCGGCTGAGGAAGCCGCTGTTGGCGAGAATCTGCTTCAGTGTCTCGTTGGCCTTGTCCATGCCGCCGTTTTTAAGCTCCCGAGCGCCCAGATAGCGCTGCTTCACTTCGTCCTGGGCCAGCAACATCTGTCGACGGAAACTCGCCTGTTCCAGCAGCAGCAATGCTGCGCTGGTACGCAAATCGGCTTGTTCGAACCATTGCCGCCGCTCTGCGGCTTTAAGATCCAGCCACTCTTCGACAGTTTCCTGTTTGATCGGCATCTGCTTTTTCAACACTTCGAACATCGCTTGGTAGCGATCACGGAAGGAGTCGAAGCGATAACCCAGGCGCAGTGCTTCGCGAGGATCATCCAGCACGCTGGTATCGGCCAGACCGCGCCCCTTGAGCACTTCGAGCATGCCGTTGGGCATGATGTTGTCCAGACCAACCAGTTGCGGGTTGTTAGTGCTGCTACGCAGCAGTTTCAGTCCTTCTACCGCACAGTTATTGGACAGGAAGAAGTAGTTGCCGTCGTAGCTCCAGTGCATTTCGGCGGCGTGCTCCACCACATCTTCGATCTCGCGGCGCGACAGGTTCAGTGGTACCGAGGCCAGGCTACGCAACTCGGTCTTGGTGTATTCGTCGATTACCTGGGAAAGCGGCAGGACAAATAATCGCGACGGGTACTTGCCGACCAGCCCATTCCAGCTCGACATCTGCACATCACCGACAAATGCGCGGTATGACAGCACCAGATGCTGGTCCAGGTCCAGTCGGCAATCCGGTCCGCGAGGCCGGCCCGGTGCGCAGATGACCAGGCGTAACATGCTGTGACCCCAGTAGCTGAACAGGTTCTGGTTGGCTTCGGCCAACAGGTAATCGATGGCGTAAACCCGTTCAGGATCGACCTGTCCCAGTGGTGTTTTGGCGAAATCACTGCCGGCATTGAGGAAGGCGACGGTTTTGCCGCAAGCGTCTTTGGCAGCGGGTGCCCAGCCGAAATGTTCTTTGTAGTAGCGGTACAACGCGGGACGACGGCAGGCATAGCTCGGATCGAGCAGGAAGTACTCGATATTGACCGCGACGAACTCCTTGGGGCTGCTCGTCTCGTAGATGTCCGGACTGCGCGCGATCTGCCGGTTGTACTGTTCGCGTTCGCCACGACGGCCGACGTATTGCGGCCAGCCGGCGAGGTCGAGCAGGCGTGGATCATCGCTGAGGGTAAAGCGGCGGCCGGTCTGGCCGCGGCATTGGTCGGGGATGCCGACCAGCCCTGAGCTGCTATCTTGGCGGGTACAGCGTTGAATCAGTGCACGCTCCGATTTTGGCCACAGGCGTGAGCGATCGTAGATGTGAGTCAGCTCGTGCAACACCGTGGCGAGCATTTCCCGGCGTACGGTGCCATGGGGGCGATGGGTTTTTTTGGTCGCGGCGCTGCCATCGGTGAGGCCGGCCAGCAGGTTGCGGTTCAGGTCGAGTTCGGACACCAGTGTCGCCTGACCGTAGGCATTTCTTGGCATGTCATCGGTCCAGCCGACATCGATGCGTCGATCGAGTTGCTCGACGAAGCGTGGCGGCAGTGCCTGCATGGCTTCATCGAGCAACGCCTGGCTGGCGTGCTGTTGCGCGGGTGTCAGACCTTCGGTCTTGAGCTGTAATTGAAGGCCGGCGTGGGCCGTGTTGCCGAGCAGCAACAGGGCCCCGGCCAGCAGCCAGGCGCCTGGACGCTTCACAGTGCGAGGATGGCTTCAGCGAGATCCTGGTCACTGGCGTCACGGGCTTCCGGCACGCGGGTGCGCAGCAAATCGAAGGCGGATTCCAGATGAGCGCCACGTATGTCGCCATTGCTGGCAACGAAACTGGCGGCGTCGTCCTGGGCCTCGCGCACGATTTTCGAATCGCGAATGGACGTGGTGGTGTCGGAGGTGAAATCGAGGGTGCGCTGGGTAGCACGGATCAGGATATTACTGGTGGCAACCAGGGTATGTGCCTGGGCCACATCGGCCAACAGCAGCAGGCCTAAGGTGGCAGCAATCAGCGGGTTACGCATGGAATGACTCCAGAAAAAACAGGGATAACTATTGGACGAGAATTGCTTGTGCCAGTTCAAGGTCGCTGGCATGAAGTTTTACCTGGGTTCGGCGCAGATACCGCAGGGCCGACTCCAGTCGTGCGCCTCTTAGCTGGCCGTCACTGGCAATGAATGCCGCGGCGTCATCCTGGGCTGCGAGCAGCAGTTTATGGTCGAAGGGGGCGGAGGTCACCATGCTTGTGGCATATCCACTGGCCACGATCCCCTGGGTTGACAGGTTAAAGGCGTCGTAAGCGTGGGCTGAACCTGAACAGGCAGCCGTAATCATGACTGGAGTGATCAACAGATTTGCAAGAAAACGCATGAGACTCGACAGTTAAAAGTGAGTCCCAAGGCTAGCGCAAGGCCCATTCCAGAGCCAGCACGGAAATATCGGGGCACGTCGAGCGTGTCCCCGAACAGAGCAGTCGATCAGATCGTCAGGATCGCCTGCGCCAGTTGTGCGTCGGTTGCGTTCAACTGGGGTGCCTGATGACGAATATGGTTGAGTGCGCTTTCCAGTTTCACCCCACGGATGGAACCTTCGCTGGCAACGAAGCTGGCGGCATCGTCACGCGCGGCGAGCACGATCTTGTCATCCTTGAATGAAGACGTGATGTCGGACGTCGCATCGGAACTGGATTTGAGTGCCCCAACGACTGCGTCGGTGGTCACGATAAAACTGGTGGCGTGGGAATTGGCAGCTACGGCAAGCAGGGCTGCAGCGCTGAGCAGGCGAAGTCGGGACATGGTGTAACTCCTAGGGTAAGCCGATTGGAAGATGGCGCAGTGTCTGCTGTGTCAGACGCTCGTTGCCCGCCAGGTTCTGATTGATAGTAGCTGTCTGTGCGTGACGCCGCGACAGTCTCATCGTGTTGATCTGGCGAAGTTTCCAGACTGTATCAAATCTGGCGAGGCAACTGTTCAGGTGTGATTTTGGTTTGTTAAAACTGTACTGCTTTTTTCTTTCTTCTCCGAAACGACAAAGCCCGTCGTGGTTTCCCACGACGGGCTTTGTTTTTTCAATTCGGGTTGCTGGCGGTGGACCTTCAGGTCAGAGCCAGCGACGCTAACTTAGCGCCAGAACGGCTTGCTCAGCTCTTCGTAGCGTTGTGCTTCGCTAATCCCGGCATCAGCCAGCAGACGCGAATCCAGGCGAGCCAGTTGATGGCGGCTGGTGATGCGGCGCTGCCACAGCATCAGGTTGGCGATAACGCGCAGAGGCAGGGAAGCCTGGGTTTTTGCAGCAGTGTCTTCGAAGAACAGTTCGGAACTGAGTGTACGTTCCATGGTTGACATCCTTCCGCTTATGGCGGGATTAGGTAGTGGTTTAACTGGTGCCCATGATCCTCTCGTTTGCCTAGTCTCTGTAGATACAGTTCATCTGTATTGTGAGAGCTCAGTTAACTGTTTATAGGGGGTGTACTGGTCTAAATTGAGGCAACTGTACCTATCCGCACTATTAAGGTGCGAAATTGTTGTTTTTGTCCGAAAAGGTAGGAGTTTTCCTTAGGAAATGACCAGTACAGCAGTACAGTTTTTTTCATATTTCGAAGAGGCAAGAGCAAGCTGACGAAACTGTGTTTGCGCCAGCTGCCATCTGTACCAATTACTTCTTCAGCATTTGCCCGGTTTCTTCCAGGTTGATGTGCCAGCTCAGGGCATCACGCAGGATGTGTGGGGTGTGCCCACCGATGGCGCACGCGGTGGTGAAGTAATCATTGAGCGCCTGGCGGTAATCCGGGTGCACGCACTGGTCGATGATGATCCGGGCGCGTTCCCGGGGCGCCAGGCCGCGCAAGTCTGCCAGGCCCACTTCGGTCACGAGGATGTCGACGTCATGTTCGGTGTGGTCGACATGGCTGACCATCGGCACCACGCTGGAGATCGCACCGCCCTTGGCGATCGACTTGGTCACGAACACGGACAGGTGCGCGTTGCGCGCGAAGTCGCCCGAGCCGCCGATGCCGTTCATCATCCGCGTTCCGCAGACGTGAGTGGAGTTGACGTTGCCATAGATGTCGAACTCCAGCGCCGTGTTGATGCCGATGATGCCGAGGCGGCGCACGACTTCAGGGTGGTTGGAAATCTCCTGCGGGCGCAGGACCAGCTTGTCCTTGTAGCGCTCCAGATTGCCGAAGACGTCAGCATTGCGCCGGCTCGACAGGGTGATTGAACTGCCCGAAGCAAAACTCAGCTTGCCCGCATCGATCAGGTCGAAGGTCGAATCCTGCAGCACCTCGGAATACATCGTCAGGTCTTCGAACGGCGAGTCGATCAGGCCACACATCACCGAGTTGGCGATGGTGCCGATTCCGGCTTGTAGCGGGCCGAGCTTGTTGGTCATGCGCCCGGCTGCCACTTCCTGTTTGAAGAAGTCGATCAGGTGGTCGGCAATGGCCTGGGTCTCGGCGTCTGGCGCCAGCACAGTGGAGGGCGAGTCAGCCTGGTTGGTGACCACGATGGCGACGATTTTTTCCGGTGGAATCGGGATGGCGGTGCTGCCAATGCGATCGTCGACCTTGACCAGCGGAATCGGCGTGCGGGTCGGACGGTAGGTCGGAATATAGATGTCGTGCAGACCTTCGAGATTCGGGTTGTGCGCCATGTTGATCTCGACGATCACGTGCTTGGCGAAAATCGCGAAACTGGCCGAGTTGCCGACCGAGGTGGTTGGCACGATATGCCCTTGTTCGGTGATCGCTACGGCTTCAATCACGGCGATGTCCGGCAGCTTCAATTGCTGGTTGCGCAATTGCTCCACGGTTTCCGACAAGTGCTGGTCGATGAACATGACTTCACCGGCATTGATCGCCTTGCGCAGGGTGCTGTCGACCTGAAACGGCATGCGTCGCGACAACACACCGGCTTCGGTCAACTGTTTGTCGAGGTCGTTGCCCAGGCTTGCGCCGGTCATCAGGCTGATTTTCAGCGGCGTGACCTTGGCGCGCTCAGCCAGCGCCTGAGGGACGGCCTTGGCTTCGCCTGCGCGAGTAAAGCCACTCATGCCGACGGTCATGCCGTCCTCAATCAGAGCGGCAGCGTCGGCAGCGCTCATCACTTTGTCCAACAACGAAGGCAGGCGGATACGGTCACGGTACATGGATTGTTATCTCGGGCAACAGGTAGCAGGACGTGCAGTCTAGTGAATTGCGCCGGCTTCTGTCCCGCTACCAAGGTCGCAATCGAGGCGTCTATTCAGGGCCTTTCAAGCAAAACACCGTTACCGGATCGGTAACAAAAGAATAGTTTGTCCGACGATTTGCACAAACAAAAACGCCCCGACGAGTCGGGGCGTTCCGTGTGCCGCAGAGGGTTACTCGACGGCCTTGACCATGTCTTCGATGACCTTCTTCGCGTCGCCGAACACCATCATGGTCTTGTCCAGGTAGAATAGCTCGTTGTCCAGGCCGGCGTAGCCGCTGGCCATCGAGCGTTTGTTGACGATGATGGTCTTGGCCTTGAACGCTTCGAGGATCGGCATGCCGGCAATCGGCGATTTCGGATCGTTCTTGGCGGCCGGGTTGACCACGTCGTTGG